>Ga0207650_10000436_pt1 | contig 36173 bp, 35 predicted proteins | sample KBSS63metaG_FD_184325 | JGI IMG/M metagenome (GOLD analysis project Ga0207650, IMG submission 184325) | Switchgrass rhizosphere microbial communities from Kellogg Biological Station, Michigan, USA - KBS S6-3 metaG (SPAdes) (version 2) | ecosystem: Host-associated > Plants > Roots > Rhizosphere...
GTGGCGGATCTCGCGAGTGGGCATGGGAAAGGCTCCGGCGGCGGGCAAAAAAACCGGCCTAGATTAATCTATCCGAGGGTGTTGTCCTATAGACATCTAGCACGTTAGTCCATTAAGGCTTGCTCGGAGCGCACGAGAAGCGTACCTTCGCCCGCTTTTCTTGCCACAGCACCCCTTGGAGAGCGCCATGTCCGCTGATCTCGAGCATATCCGTCAAATCATGCGCGAGGCTGACTGCCTGTACACTGAAGCGCAAGTCGAAGAGGCGATCGCCAAGGTCGGCGCACACATCAGCCGCGAAATGGCCGACACCAATCCGGTGGTTTTCTGCGTGATGAACGGCGGCTTGATCTTCGCCGGCAAATTGCTCACTCACCTGCAATTTCCATTGGAAGCGTCCTACCTGCACGCCACCCGCTACCGCAACGAAACCACCGGCGGCGACCTGTTCTGGAAAGCCAAGCCGGAAGTCTCGTTCATCGACCGCGACGTACTCATCATCGACGACATCCTCGACGAAGGTCACACCCTGGGAGCGATCATCGACTTCTGCAAACACGCCGGCGCACGTAAAGTGCACACCGCCGTGCTGATCGACAAAGACCACGATCGCAAAGCCCGTCCGGACCTGAAAGCCGATTACGTCGGCCTGCCGTGCATCGACCGCTACATCTTTGGTTACGGCATGGACTACAAAGGCTACTGGCGCAATGCCAATGGGATCTACGCCGTCAAAGGGATGTAAGCCATGACCCGTTTTCTTGATCAGACGCTATTTGCCGAACTGGCCGAGAAAGCGGGCGCCAGCCCTCGCGGGCGGCATCACCATAACTTCCACCAGATGCAAGAGCCGTGTCATCGCCTGGCCGTGGGCCTGCAACCGGACACGTACGTGCCACCCCATCGACACTTGAGCGCCGACAAGGCGGAAACCTTGCTGGTGCTTCAGGGGCGCCTGGGGTTGCTGGTGTTCAATGACGCCGGGGAGGTCATCGCCAAGCGTGTAATGCAGGCGGGCGGCGAGTGCTCCGGCGTTGATCTGCCGCCCGGTGTTTTCCACGGCCTGGTGGTGCTGGAACCCGACACGGTCATGTTCGAATGCAAGGCCGGGCCTTATCGTCCGATAGGCGTGGGGGAGCTGGCCGATTGGGCGCCGCGTGAAGGCGACGCCGATGTGCTCGCCTATCAACGCTGGATGCTTGCCCAGTTCGATTGAGCTACAGTGCTGGGCTATCTCGCACGGAGCGGCCCATGAGCCTGTTGATTCGCACCTGCGCCGCTCTGGCGCTGACCCTCAGTTTGCCTCTGGCCGCTGCCCCGGCCCCGATGCACGGCCAATTCCTGCCGCCCGATGACCTCACCCTTCGCACCGAAACGCCTGACCAGCAACAGTTGCTGCAAGTCACCGAGTACGCGGTGGTGGTGGGCAATCAGCGCCAGTCCAACCAGCAACCGATCCCGGTGACCTCGCCGCTGATGATCCGCCTCAAAGGCAAGTCCCTGAATAAAGGCGCGACCATTGCCCAGGTAGTGCTCAACTTCGATGCCGAAAGCAAAAGCCTGAAAAAGCCGGTGTTCGACGATAAGACCAAGACCCTGACGCTGTCTTATCCCGTTGCCCAATACCGCGTGATCATCGACCTGCTGCGCAATGACACGGTATATGTGCAGTTCCTCAGTTATGCCAATGGGCATATCTGGGCGGATTTGCACACCGGGGCGGTCCGTACCCAATAGCAAAAACGCTGAATATCCAAATGTGGGAGGGGTCTCCAGCGCTTTCGAAGCTTGCACGCCGCAGGTAGACTTCAAACCCCGTGTAATGTCTGCAGGCTGGAGTCGGTAATGCGTAAAGATAAGAAACAGGTGATTGGTGACGAGATTGGCGACGACCAGATCAAGTTATTCCTGGACTTCGAGCCGGTCGACGCGACTTCACCGTCCCTGCACAAGCTGATCAAGGCCTACCGTGGCCTGCGTATCGACGACTTCGAGCGGTTCCTGGGTTTTTTCAAGGCGGCCGGCCTGGATCTGGATGGCAAGGATGAGCATGGCCAGACATTTGTTGATCTGATCAAGGACCAGCGCAACGCCGCCGAATACATCGAGCTGATCGATAACGCCCGCGACTGATTCGCCGAGCGAAAAAAAACGCCCCGAGGGGCGTTTTTTTATGGCTTGGCAATGCCTTAAGCGTAGCTTTCGGCCTCGTTGCTTTGCTCAACCAGTTCCAGGCTGATGTTGTTTTGCGTGTTGATCTTGCGATACAGCTCGGCATCCGTCTCCAGTACCTTTTCCCGAGCCGGGAAAATCTCCTGCAGCTTGGTCGCCCACTCGCCGGCGGCTTTGGCCGGGAAGCAACGCTCGATCAGTTCCAGCATGATCGACACGGTCACCGAAGCGCCTGGGGATGCGCCCAACAGAGCGGCCAGCGAACCGTCCTTGGCGGCAACCAGCTCGGTGCCGAATTGCAGCACGCCGCCTTTCTTCGGGTCTTTCTTGATGATCTGTACCCGTTGGCCGGCCACTTCCAGGCGCCAGTCTTCGGCTTTCGCCTGCGGGTAGAAGCGGCGCAGGGATTCCAGGCGTTGCTCCATGGATTGGCGAACTTCGCTGACCAGATACTTGGTCAGGTCCATATTGTCGCGGGCCACGGCCAGCATCGGGCCGATATTGCCGGCGCGAATCGACATCGGCAGGTCGAGGAACGAACCGTGCTTGAGGAACTTGGTGGTGAAACCGGCGTATGGCCCGAACAGCAACGACTTCTTGCCGTTCACCACGCGGGTATCCAGGTGCGGCACGGACATCGGCGGCGAGCCCACGGCGGCCTGGCTGTAGACCTTGGCCTGGTGGTGCTTGACCACTTCGGGGTTGTCGCAACGCAGCCACTGGCCGCTGACCGGGAAGCCGCCGAAGCCTTTGCTCTCTTCGATGCCCGAGGCTTGCAGCAGGGGCAGCGCCGCGCCGCCGGCGCCAAGGAACACGAATTTGGCGTCCACTTCACGGCTATTGCCGCTGTTGACGTCCTTGATGCTCACGGTCCAGCCGGCACCGTTGCGCTTGAGGCCGGTGACGCGCTTGCTGTACTTGACCTGAGCGTCCGGCGAGCTGGTCAGGTGGCCGAGCAACTGGTTGGTCAGGGCGCCGAAGTTGACGTCGGTGCCGTTCATCACACGGGTAGCGGCGATTTTTTCGTCGAGCGGACGCCCCGGCATCATCAGCGGCATCCACTCGGCCATCTCGCTACGGTCTTCGGTGTAGTGCATATCCGAAAACGCGTGGTGCTGGCTGAGGGTTTCAAAGCGCTTCTTGAGGAACGACACGCCTTTTTCGCCCTGCACGAAGCTCAGGTGCGGCACCGGGCTGATAAAGGACTTGGACGAGCCAAAGGTGCCCTTTTTGGTCAGGTACGCCCAGAACTGCTTCGACACCTCAAACTGGGTGTTGATGTGGATGGCTTTTTTGATGTCGATGGAACCATCGGCGGCCTGCGGGGTGTAGTTCAGCTCGCACAGCCCGGCGTGGCCGGTACCGGCGTTGTTCCACGGGTTGGAACTCTCCGCTGCACCCGAGTCCATCAGCTCAACGACTTCCAGCTTGAGGCCGGGGTCGAGCTCTTTGAGCAGAACGGCCAGGGTGGCACTCATGATGCCGGCCCCTACCAGAACTACGTCGACTGCTTCGTTATGCGCCATTTAACGCGTCTCCAAAATCTGCAGCACCAAATTGACGGCATGGCTGCCAGGAGTGACGGGGCGGTTCACGTGATGCCCCAGGTTACCCATGGCCAGGATCGCCATGTCCGTTTCGCAATTCTTTGCAACTTCAGCGCACGCTTCCTGCCTGCCTAATCCGCCTATGAACGCATTCATGGGCGCCTGTGGCAATTCGACTTATGGTCAAAGCGTGCGATGGGTGCAATCAATCCGTAGCGGACAGGCTCAAGCTCCCGTTGTCGAGGAGTACTCAATCCTGTGTGGTTGGGCTGTTCCAGACGCTGATGGTGCTTGTACAAACGCCAAACTATTCATTTGCTCGCCACACTCTTGTGAAGTTGTGAAAACCCGTTTTTTCACGCTCTTTTGAAGACGTGAACCTCAAAAAAGGGCTGCCTCAGCCTGGCACCTGGCCCGCGGTACTTTTGCCGACATGCGGCAAAACGGGCAAACAACTCAAGTGGCCGAGCGCAATGGCAGCTCTGGCAGATTCGGTAAAGGCGGGTGGTTTGCAAAGGAAACAGCAAGCGCGCCAGCTTCACTCGATCTGTGTGGGCGGCTCTCTGTGGGCGATTCTTGAGGTTAATACCGAGGCATTAACGTTGCTGCGAGGCCCGATCAGGAGACGTCCTTATAATCGGGGGGAGATTGTAGCGAAGAACGTCAGGGAAATGGACGTGTTTTATGACTTTTATTCGAGTTGTGGTCAGGAGGCCAACGCTTGGCGCGGTTGTGCGTGTATCACCGCTGGGCGAACCCGGGCGCTGGCCGGCAGCGGGCGGTGCATCCAGCATAGCCGGGTCTCGGTCACTTCCACCCAGCCTTCGCCGACAGGCGGCAGGCTGCACTGCTTGAATGCCAGGCAATGGCCCTTGGCGTCGAGCAAGGCGAACTGGCGATAACGGGTGTGTGACATGAACAGCGATTTGAGAAGGCGCATGGTTTTGTACCGGTTGCGTTACATGCTTGAAGGTTGCCAGTCTGCCATGACATTGAAATGACGGATTTATGCGAAATTGTAATTTCGCCGTGGTTTCAGGTGCTGTTCAGGATGACTGGTGGGTGCCCTGCGCACACCGTTATACTGCCCGCCTGTTTGCACCTAGTCCTGGAGAAATGAGTATGTTGCAACGCCTGTTGTTCGGTTTGATCACTGTGACCAGTTTGACTTTGGTTGGCTGCGCCAACAGCCCGCAACAACTCAGCCCGCAACCTAAGCTCACCACCCAGCTGGCGCCGGTAGGCCATGGCCAGCCGGTGTCGGTGCGTGTAGTGGATGGTCGCCCGTCGCCTACGCTCGGTTCGCGCGGCGGCCTGTACCCGGAGACCGCGCTGATTTCGGTCACCGGCCAGGACGTGCTGCCCAAGCTGCAGGCCCAGGCTGAAGCGGCCGTGCGCCTGTTGGGCTTCACCCCAAGCCCCAACGCCCCGGGCGCTCCCCAGTTGACCATCACCCTGGCGGAGCTGAAGTATCAGTCGCCCAAAGAAGGCCTGTACGTGACTGAAGCCGCCATCGGCGCTACGTTCAAGTCCGACGTCACCGCCGGCACCCGTCGCTACAGTGGTCGCTATGGTGCGTCGCTCAACCAGCGCTTCGGCATGTCGCCCAACCAGGAAACCAACACCAAGCTGGTCAGCGACGTCCTCAGTGACGCGTTGACCCGCCTGTTCAAAGACCCGAGCATCGGCCAGTTGCTCAGCGCGCAATAACCGTTTCGCAAAAAAAACCGGGCTTGGTTGAGCCCGGTTTTTTTATGTCTTGAGTTTCATGCGGCTGTGTCGATACGGAAGTCCAGCATGCTTACCCCCGTCAACAGGTCGGCTTCCGGCAGGTCGGCATGTTGATGCCCGCCAAGGGCGCAATACACCAGCCAGTGGCGGTCCTGCACGTTGAACGCCAGGCTGCCGACCAGCGCCTCCTGCTCGTCGCTTTGGGCCATCAGATACAGCCGATCCTGGTTGTGTGCGTGCAACATGACAAGCTCCCGAACGTTCGAAGGGCAACAGAGTGGCTTGTTAAGGTGACGTTCAGGTGACGCTGTAAATTACTGGATACATTAACCGTTCATGGGGGATGGAGCGTTTTCGGCGCTGGAGGCCACTATCGTCCAGGTTTGTAGCTGGGCTGATACCCAGTCACTGTTTCGCTGAGGTTTGCGATGGCCCTGCCCGCACTATTGATCAATGCTCTCGCTTTAGCGGTGGCCTGCCCCGGCGCAGCGCTCCTGTTCATTACCCGACTGCGCGAGCAACGCGCGATGGCTGACCTGACCGCGCAAAGTGAGAAGCGCACGGTCGACCAACCCATGCTGTTTCTGGATGTGCGCACCGAGCGGGCGCACCGTGTGGCTTATCGAGTCGGTTTTGTGTGTATGGGGCTGGCGCTGAGCATCTCCTGGCTCAGCACCCACCTATAAATGCAGCGCAAACCAAATGTGGGAGGGAGCAAGCCCCCTCCCACATTTTCAAGCTCGGCGTTTACAGGGGAATGCCGGCTTTAACGCGGTACTGGTTGCGCACAGGTGTCGCGTACTGCACCACCAGGTAGGGCCGGTGCTCAGCGGGGCACTCGTTCAAGCGTCGGTCCCATTCCGCCTGCGCCTTGGCCAGTTCATCTGCGGGGAACAGCTCGGCGGCCTTTGGTACCTGCAATTGCGGGTCGGCGTCGCTCCACTGGGCATAGGCCAGATAGTGCACCGGGAACAACCGATAACCGCCCAGAATCTGCCGGTCCATCTCCACGGCCAGTACTTTGGTGTCTTCGAAACGCTCGGTAATCGGAGGTGCGAAGTTGATATGGACGCGGCCTTTATAGCCGGTGATGCCCAGGGCAATGCTGACGTCATCCTCGCCCTGCGCTTTTACATAAGTGCCCGTGGTTGCGCGGATGTACAACTCGCGCGCCTTGGCCGAATCACACGGGTCGTATTCGTAGCTGATGGACACCGGCGTCAGGTTCAGCGACTGGATCACTTCGGCAAACGGCTCGTCCTTGCGGCTGACGTGAAACATCTTGAGGATCGCCGATTCGGTGCGATCATCCCCATCCTTGGCCCGGCCTTCTGCCTGGGCTATCCAGATCGACTGGCAGTCGTTGCGGATCGAATGATTGATGTAGGCCGACAATAGGTTGAACGCCGCCATCTTCTCCTTTCGCCCAGTGATTGAACGGTGCACGATAAAGCTCTTGTTCAGGCGCATCAGGTCGCTGACGAAGGGCTTTTGCAGCAGGTTGTCACCAATGGCGATGCGTGGCGTCGGCAGGCCAGCGTGATACACGGCGTAGTTGACGAAGGCCGGGTCCATCACGATATCGCGGTGGTTGGCCAAAAACAGGTAGGCGCTGCCGGACTTGAGCTGCTCGACGCCAGTGTAGGTCACGCCGTCGGTCGCCCGGTCGATGGTGTGGTCGACGTAATACTCGACTTTGTCCTGCAGCGTGGCCACGGTGGTGACCCCGGCGAATTCACGGCGCAGCTTGCGAGCGATCATCGGCTTGAGCAACCAGCCCAGGGGGCCGGCGAAGCGCGGGAAGCGGAAGTGGGTCAGGATGTCCAGAAAGGCCTTGTCACTGAACAGCCGGTCCAGCACTGCCGGGACTTCGCTGTCGTTATAAGGTCGGATGGTATCGAATTCGCCCATCATGCTCTCTTGTTAGAAACGGCTAGGGTAAGTAAAGGAAAAACCAGGGTGCGGACCAGGTAATGGGCCAGGCCGAAAATAGCCCTGTAAATAGACCGGCGATTATACGCACAAGTCACTTGGGAGACTGCGATGCTGGAAACTGCGACGTACGATTGTCCTTATTGCGGTGAAAAGGTCGAGACGACGGTGGACTTGTCGGGCGCAGATCAGTGTTATATCGAAGACTGTCAGGTGTGCTGCCGCCCGATTATTTTCGACCTGCAGGTGCATGGTGACGAGTGGATGCTCGACACCCGCAGTGAAAACGAATAGCAGGTACGCCCATGCAGCGAATCTACGAACCGGAAAACCTGATGGAGGGCGAGCTGTTGCAAAAGATGCTCGCCAGCGAGGGCATCGAGGCGCACCTGGTGGGGCGTCATTTGCTCGGCGGCACCGGCGAATTGCCGATCTTCGGCTTGCTGGGCCTGGAAGTCGATAATGACCGCGCCGCCGATGCCCGCGAGCTGATCACTGCCTATATCGGTGCGCAGCCCGTGCCCGGCGATGAACCCGACAGCTTCCCCGACGTGCTGGTCTGTTAGGCTGTCGGTCGGTTTACCCAAGAGTCGTGTTGCCCCATGTGTGGACGTTATGCCCTGTTTCGCTGGAACCCTTCCTTTGCTGCCTTGCCGGGCTTTCCGGCCGACCAGCAAGCCCAGTGGAACATCTCCCCGAATGATTCCGTGCTGATCCAGCGCGCCGCCGACGGCCAGCGCACCCTGGCCCGCGCCCGCTGGGGCCTGACGCCACCCTGGCTCACCGACCTTTCCCGCACCCCGGCTCATGCCCGCGCCGAAACCCTGGCCGAACAACCGATGTTTCGCGAGGCGTTCCGTCAGCGGCGCTGCCTGCTGCCGGCCAATGGTTTCTACGAGTGGCGTGGCACCCAACGCAAGCGCCCGTACTGGCTGACACCGGGGGAGGGCTCCACATTGTTTTTTGCCGCGATCTGGGAAGCCTATCCGGTGCAGGAGCAGGTGTGGCTGAGCACGGCAGTGGTCACCCAGGCCGCGCAGAGCCAGCGTCGACCACTGATTCTGGATGTGGCGGGGCAGGCGGCCTGGCTCGACCCCGAGACGCCGCTGCATGTGCTGCAAGGCCTGTTGGCCAGTGAACCGGTCGCATTGCGCGAGCGCGTCCTGGCCAATATGGTCAACGATCCCAAGCTCAATGGGCCGGAGTGCCTGACGCCGGCTTAAGCCTGGCGACTGTGGGATGTATCTGAAAATTTGCAGCTACACGTCTGGTGTATCTGGCGTGGATACAAATGAGCGCCTACGATACGCGCCATGTTTCAAGGGCGTTTTTTCAGGGAGAGAGTGTTGATGAAAAAAACAGTGGCGGTAAGCGTACTGGCTGCGGCGATGCTGCTGGCTGGGTGTCAGTCGGTCAATACCACCAGCGGCGGCGCCGTTGGAGTTGAGCGCAAGCAATACATGTTCAGCATGCTGTCGAGTCAGGAAGTTGACCAGATGTATGCCCAGTCCTATCAGCAGACCCTGGGTGAAGCCAGTGGCAAAGGGGTTTTGGACAAGACCAGCGCCAACGCCAAGCGCGTGCAGGCCATCGCCAAACGCTTGATCGCCCAGGCGCCGACCTTCCGTGCGGATGCCGCCCAGTGGAACTGGGAAGTCAACCTGATCAAGAGCGATGAGATGAACGCCAACTGCGGCCCTGGCGGCAAGATTCTGGTTTACAGCGCGCTGATCGACAATCTCAAACTCACCGATGACGAGCTGGCTGCGGTGATGGGCCATGAAATCGCCCACGCCTTGCGTGAACACGGTCGCGAAGCCATGTCCAAGGCCTACGGTATCGAGATGGCCAAGCAGGGCGCCGGTGCGTTGTTCGGCCTGGGCCAGGACAGCCTGGCACTGGCCGACACCGTGGCCAACTATGGCATGACCTTGCCCAACAGCCGCAGCAATGAAAACGAAGCCGACCTGATCGGTCTGGAGCTATCGGCCCGCGCCGGCTACAACCCGAACGCGGCCATCACGCTGTGGAACAAAATGGCCAAGGCATCGGAAGGTGCGCCGCCGGAGTTCATGAGTACGCACCCTGCGTCCGACAGCCGGATTGCGTCGCTGCAGGCGGCGATTCCGAAGGTGATGCCGCTCTACCAACAGGCCAAGAAGTCCTAAGGCTTGATGAAGACCTAAATGTGGGAGGGTTCTACACCCTCCCACATTGGTTTGGGTTTGCAGGCTTAGCGCCTTAGATCCAGCCACTGCTTTGCATGGCTTTGTACACCGCCACAATCGCCAGCACGAAGAACGCCGTTGCCGCCAATCGACGAATCAACGTCAACGGCAATTTTTCCGCCGCGAAATTCCCCGCCAGAACCACCGGTACGTTGGCAATCAACATGCCCAGGGTGGTACCGATGATGACCAGCCACAGCTCAGGGTATTGCGCCGCCAGCATCACCGTGGCGATCTGCGTCTTGTCACCTATTTCTGCCAGGAAAAATGCAATCAGTGTGGTCAGGAACGGCCCGAACTTGCGTGTGGTGCTGGCTTCGTCGTCGTCGAGCTTGTCGGGCACCAGGGTCCACAGGGCGGTCGCGCAGAAGCTCGCCGCAAGGATCCAGTGCAACACCGCATCCGAGAAGAAACTGCCAAACCAGGCGCCCACGGCACCGGCGGCCGCATGGTTGGCCAGGGTCGCGGCAACGATGCCGGCGATGATCGGCCACGGCTTGCGGAAGCGAGCGGCGAGAATGAGTGCGAGCAGTTGCGTCTTGTCGCCGATTTCGGCCAAGGCAACGATTGCAGTTGGAACGAGGAGTGAATCCAGCATCAGGTAGGTTTCCAGGGGCGGGTCGACACGGCTATGACACGTACAGCCTTCCCGCCCCGGGTAAGGTGTGCGTGTCATAGGTCTTGTCAAACCCCGGTCCGTCTGTGCGGACTCCTGGGTCGCATACGCCATGGTCTGCTGACCAAGTATGTTGACGTATGCCGGACGAGCGTGAGGCTCGTGGGAGACTACTCCCCTAGGACGGAGCGGATTCTGCCTAGGCAAAACCTATTCGGCAAGCCTTCTTTTTCAAACGCCTGTCAGCCGCGCTTGGCGCGGTAGATGCGAAAACCATTGCCCTCGGCCTTGATCGCACACACGCCCAAGTGCTCTTCGATCAGCGGCTGGTACTTGAGGAAACTGTTGGCGACCAGCCGAAGTTCACCGCCTTTTGCCAGGTGTTTGGCCGCTTTTCGCAGCAGGTTCTCGGTGGCGAAATAATCGGTGTGTACCCCGACATGGAACGGTGGGTTGCTCAGAATCGCATTCAACCCCATCGGCGCGGCGTCGATACCATCGCCGGTCAGCACCTCGGCTTCCAGGCCGTTGGCCGCCAGGGTCAGGCGGCTGCTGGCAGCCGCGAAGGCGTCTACGTCCAGCATCGTCACGCTGTTGTGCGGGTAACGGCGTTTCACCGCAGCCCCCAGCACGCCGGCGCCGCAACCGAAGTCCAGCAGGTGGCCACTCGGCAGTTTGTCCAAGTGCTCCAGCAACAGCTCGGTGCCACGGTCCAGGCGGCCATGGCTGAACACACCCGGCAAGCTCACGACATTGAGTGGACCTTCGGCCAGCGGCACTTCAAAGACTTGCGCCAGACTCTCCAGCGCCACCGCTTGTGGTGCGTTGGCCACGGTGATTTGCCACAGCTGGCAATGCCGCGCGTTGTCGAGCTTGCGCGGCTTGCCCAAGGGGATCATCTGTTTGGCGGCGCTTTCAATACCGCTTTTTTTCTCTCCGACCAGAAACAGCTCGGCGCCGGGTAGGCGCGCGGCCACGGCGTTCAGCAGGTAATCGGTGAGGTCCTTGGATTTGGGCAGGAAGATCACCGCTGCATCGAACTCACGCTCTGGCACATTCACGCCAAACTGGCTGCGCTCGGGGAACCGTGCGTCGAGCGCCGCCTGGTCACCGGCGTGCCAGCACCAGCCGTGGGCGTTGGGCAGGCGGCCCAGCAGGTCGTCGGCGGGCAAGCCCACCAGCAACAGGTTGCCTTGAAAAAGTTCGGCCTGACGAAGCAGTACTTCACTGCGCGGATCCATGGTCTGCTCCTTGAAAAGGGGCGCAGTTTATCAACTGACGACGCGCAGCGGGGCGCCGCTGAAAAAGCCCAAGGCGTTTTCCGTCAGTTGGCCGACGATGCGCTGTCGTGCTTCGCGACTGCCCCAGGCGTTGTGGGGGGTGATGATCAGCCGTGGAATGTCAGCGGCCAGCAACGGGTTGCCGTCGACCGGCGGCTCCACGCTCAGTACGTCGGTGGCCGCGCCACCCAGATGACCGCTGCGCAAGGCCTCAGCCAGGGCCTGTTCGTTGATCAAACCACCGCGCGCCGTATTGACCACCAACGCGCCCGGCTTGAGCAGTGCCAGTTCACGGGCGCCGATAAAATCGCGGGTGTGTTCGTTGAGCGGGCAGTGCAGGGTGATCGCATCGGCCTGGGCCAGCAACTCATCCAGTGGCACGCGATCTGCGCGGGCGGGGCGCCCTGGGATGGCACCGAGCAGCACGCGCATGCCAAAGGCTTCGGCCAGACGCGCCACGGCACTGCCCAGCTCACCGTGGCCCAGCAGACCAAGGGTCTTGCCTTCCAGTTCGACGATAGGATGGTCCAGCAGGCAGAACTGTTTGGCTTGCTGCCACTTGCCGGCGGTCACGTCCCGTTGATAGTCCTGCAAGCGGGTCGCCAGGTTGAGCAACAGCATGATTGTGTGTTGCGCCACCGAGGGTGTGCCGTAACCCTGGCAGTTACTCACGGTGATGCCATGGGCACGGGCGGCTTGCAGGTCAATGTTGTTGGTGCCGGTGGCCGATACCAGGATCAGCTTGAGCTCCGGGCAGGCCGCCAGGGTCTCGGCGTTGAGCGCAATCTTGTTACTGATGACCGCCTGGACGCCTTGCAGGCGCGCAATCACGTTCTGCGGCGTGGTGTCCGGGTACAACTGCAGGTCACTGAAGCAGTCGCGTAAACCACTGAGGTCGAGGTCCCCCAGGTCCAGGGACGGGTGATCAAGGAAGACGGCGCGGCGATTGTTCGTCATCAACTGTACCTTTTGCGGCAGGGTTCGAAGGCGTAATCTCCCGAGCCTATCAGATGAAATAATCCGTTACTTAATGGAGTGCGTATGTACCTCGCCGAGTTTTTGACCGTGGCCCTGATTCACCTCCTGGCGGTGGCCAGCCCCGGCCCGGATTTCGCCGTGGTGGTGCGTGAAAGCGTGACCCATGGCCGTCGCGCCGGCACCTGGACGGCGCTGGGCGTGGGCTCGGCGATTTTTCTGCACGTGGGGTATTCGTTGCTCGGCATCGGCTTGATCGTGTCCCAGTCCATCGTGCTGTTCAATGCATTGAAATGGGCTGCGGCGGCGTACTTGCTGTACATCGGTTTCAAGGCCCTGCGCGCGCAACCGGCCAAGCCCGCCGCCGAGGGCGAGTTACATCGTGAAGCGGGCGAACGCACCCCACGCGGCGCGTTTACCGCGGGCTTTGTGACCAACGGCCTGAACCCCAAGGCGACGTTGTTCTTTCTGTCGCTGTTCACCGTGGTCATCAACCCGCACACGCCGCTCGCGGTGCAGGCGGGTTACGGTGTGTACCTGGCGGTGGCGACGGCGTTGTGGTTTTGCATGGTAGCCATGTTGTTCAGCCAGCAGCGCGTGCGTGCGGGCTTTGCGCGAATGGGCCACTGGTTCGATCGCACCATGGGCGCGGTGTTGATCGCCATCGGCGTGAAGCTGGCCTTTACCAGCATGAAATAACCGCTGCTCGCTCAAGTAGGCACGGTCAAAATGTGGAAGGGGGCTTGCCCCCGATAGCGGTGGATCAGTTGATAAACATTTGCCTGAAACGCCGCCATCGGGGGCAAGCCCCCTCCCACATTGATCTTTGTGAGTCCAGGATGGTGGCGCAAAGCTAGTATTTGCCGGGCTCTGCAAATCATTCCTTTGGCTGATTTGGCTGAAACATAAGCGCTCTACAGTGCAGATCGTTCAGCCAAGACCGTGCAGTCATAAAAGGGATTCGTATGTTGCAGACCCGTGTTATCCCCCCCGCCGAAGGTGCCTACCAGTACCCGCTGTTGATCAAGCGTTTGCTGATGTCCGGCGCCCGCTACGAAAAAACCCGGGAAATCGTCTATCGCGACAAACTGCGTTACACCTACCCGACGCTGATGGAACGGGTTGCGCGCCTGGCCAATGTGCTGACCGAGGCCGGGGTCAAGGCCGGTGATACCGTGGCGGTAATGGACTGGGACAGCCATCGCTACCTGGAATGCATGTTCGCCATCCCGATGATCGGCGCGGTGATCCACACCATTAACGTGCGTCTGTCGCCGGAACAGATTCTCTACACCATGAACCATGCCGAGGACCGTTTCGTACTGGTCAACAGTGAGTTCGTGGGGCTTTACCAGGCGATTGCCGGGCAACTGACTACGGTCGACAAGACCCTGCTGCTCACCGACGGGGAGTCCAAAACCGCCGAGTTGCCCAGCCTGGTAGGCGAGTACGAAACGCTGCTGGCCGCCGCCAGCCCTCACTACGACTTCCAGGACTTTGACGAGCATTCCGTCGCCACCACCTTCTATACCACCGGTACCACGGGCAATCCCAAGGGCGTGTATTTCACCCATCGCCAGTTGGTACTGCACACCATCGGCGTGGCGACCATCATGGGCAGCGTCGACAGCGTGCGCCTGCTGGGCACCAACGATGTGTACATGCCGATCACACCGATGTTCCACGTGCATGCCTGGGGCTTGCCGTATGTGGCGACCATGCTCGGCCTCAAGCAGGTTTACCCTGGCCGCTACGACCCGGAATACCTGGTGGAGCTGTGGCGCAAAGAAAAGGTCACCTTCTCTCACTGCGTGCCGACCATCCTGCAAATGGTGCTCAATGCCAAGGCTGCCCAAGGCGTGGATTTCGGGGGCTGGAAAATCGTCATCGGCGGCAGCGCGCTCAACCGTACGCTGTATGAAGCGTCCAAGGCCCGTGGTATCCAGCTGACCGCCGCGTACGGCATGTCCGAGACCGGGCCGCTGGTGTCCTGTGCCCATCTCAACGAAGAACTGCTGGCCGGCGGCGAAGACGAGCGCATCACTTACCGTATCAAGGCGGGGGTGCCGGGGCCGCTGGTGGAAGCGGCGATCATGGATGGCGACGGTAACTTCCTGCCCGCCGACGGTGAGTCCCAGGGCGAGTTGGTGCTGCGCGCGCCGTGGCTGACCGAAGGCTATTACAACGAGCCGCAAAAGGGCGCCGAGCTGTGGGCCGGTGGTTGGATGCACACCGGAGACGTGGCCACGCTGGATGCGTTCGGGGTGATCGATATCCGCGACCGCATCAAGGATGTCATCAAGACCGGTGGCGAGTGGATTTCCTCGCTGGCTCTTGAGGACCTGGTCAGCCGTCACCCGGCGGTACGCGAAGTAGCGGTGGTGGGCATCGCCGATCCGCAGTGGGGCGAGCGCCCGTTTGCGCTGTTGGTGGTGCGTGATGGCCATATGATAGGGGCCCGCGAGCTCAAGGAGCACCTCAAGCCTTTTGTGGAATTGGGCCATTTGAGCAAGTGGGCGATTCCGAGCCAGATCGCCGTTGTTACGGAAATTCCCAAGACCAGCGTCGGCAAGCTCGACAAAAAACGTATCCGCATTGACATCATTGAATGGCAGGCCAACAACAGCACCTTCCTGTCCACCCTCTGACGCCCTTCGCCGTGCCCGTTCGGGCACGGCAATGCTCTATCTTGCGCCTTCACTTGTGATTTACGGATTTTCAGCCATCCTCTCCGCGTCGGCCTTCGCCGGCATGGCGAAAGGACTGTGGCAGACGGGTCGGTGATGCAAATCACACTTTAGAGGGATCAAGCGGTACCCCCTGCTGGCTATAGTCCCACCATGGGTTTTTCAAGGATGCGTCGCTTCGGGCCATGGAGGTTCAGTTGCCGGGCGGCATTGGAATCGTTGTATTCCGGCCGATACAAGCATCACAGAAAGAACTCACTGCCATAACAATAATGCACATGGAGTAGCGTCGATGACCTCAGTAAACCAGTTCTGGCGCCGGGCAAGATTGCCCCTGGCCGTCAGCCTCGCCTCTACGCTCGCCGGGCCTGCATTCGGCGTCAGTTTCAATATCGGTGAAATCGAAGGGAGCTTTGACTCGTCGCTTTCTGTGGGGGCGAGTTGGGGCACGGCTAAACCCAACAAAGATCTGATTGGCGTCAACAATGGTGGCTCGGGCTTGTCCCAAACCTCCGACGACGGTCACCTGAATTTCAAACGTGGTGAGACGTTCTCGAAGATCTTCAAGGGCATTCATGATCTGGAACTGAAGTACGGCGATACCGGTGTGTTTGTGCGTGGCAAGTATTGGTATGACTTTGAGTTGAAAGACGAGAGTCGTCAGTTCAAAGACATCAGCGACAGCAACCGCAAAGAGGGGGCCAAGTCATCCGGCGGCCAAATTCTTGATGCATTCGTTTATCACAACTATGCAATTGCCGATCAGCCTGGGTCGGTGCGCTTTGGCAAGCAGGTTGTCAGTTGGGGGGAAAGTACCTTCATCGGCGGCGGCATCAACTCTGTCAACCCTATCGATGTGTCCGCGTTCCGTCGTCCGGGGGCCGAGATCAAGGAAGGCCTGATTCCGGTCAACATGTTCTATGTGTCGCAGACCTTGACCGATAACTTGTCGGCCGAGGCGTTTTATCAGTTGGAGTGGGATCAGACTGTTACAGATAACTGTGGGACATTCTTTTCGCAGCCGGACGTAGTTTCGGATGGTTGCAGCGACAATTTGCGCCTGCTCGCCAAGCGTTCGACCATTGCAGCCACTGCTCCAGGCCGTGGCGCGTTGGCACAGTTCGACGCGCGGGGTCTGAACATCAACGAAGAGGGTACGTTGGTGCGGCGTGGCGGTGATCGTGACGCGCGTGATAGTGGCCAGTTTGGTGTGGCCATGCACTACAACTTTGAACCGCTGGACACCGAGTTCGGTGCCTACTTCATGAATTATCACAGTCGCGCACCGATCTTCAGCGCAACCGCCGCTCCTGCATCGGCCTACACAGTGGCTCCCGCTTTTGGCTCCCTGGCGCCAGTGTTCATTGCGGGTAACTCCAAGTATTTCATTGAGTACCCTGAAGATATCCGTCTCTATGGGTTGAGCTTCTCCACCACTTTGCCTACAGGGACGGCCTGGAGCGGTGAAATCAGCTACCGCCCTAATGCACCGGTGCAACTCAATACAACCGACATTCTCTACGCGGGTGTGAGAGATTTGGGCGGTCTTTATCAAAATGCTTCCCCGCTTCGCGGTGCGAAGGGTCAAGACTTGAATGGCTACCGTCGCAAGGAAATCACTCAATTCCAGACCACACTGACGCATTTCTTTGATCAGGTGATGGGCGCGAGCCGTTTGACCCTGGTAGGTGAGGTGGGTATCACTCATGTGGGTGGGCTGGAGAGCAAGTCTGATGCACGTTACGGTCGTGACCCGGTGTTTGGTCCGGGTGCATTGCCAGCCACTTTAGGACGTAATACCTGCTCGGCAATTCTTAACACGGGAACCATCGGTGGTGCAGGGCCCGGCGCCGATGCCAGCAATCTTTCCGAGAATTGCAACAATGACGGCTTCACCACTGCTACCTCCTGGGGTTATCGCGGTCGTGCGATCTGGGAATACCCGGATGTCTTCGCAGGTGTGAATCTCAAGCCAAGCGTGGCGTGGTCCCACGACGTCAAAGGTTACTCGCCAGGCCCTGGTGCTAACTTCGAAGAAGGTCGAAAAGCCGTCAGCCTCGGTCTGGACGCCGAATACCAGAACACCTACACCGCCAGCCTGAACTACACCAACTTTTTTGGCGGTGATTACAGCACTGTTGATGATCGAGACTTCGTCGCCCTCAGCGTTGGCGTGAACTTCTAAGCACACTGCATTTCAGGAAGAACAAGAACATGAAAATAACCAAAAGTCTGTTGCACGTGGGTGTGCTTGGGCTGTCGATCCTGGCGAGTAACGTCATGGCGGCAGTATCGGCGGATGAAGCCGCCAAGCTGGGCACGACCCTGACGCCGATGGGCGCGGAAATGGCCGGTAACGCGGCCGGCACCATCCCGAAATGGTCGCCGATGCCGACCAACGCCGGGGCTGTGGATGCCAGGGGGTTCCTTGCCAACCCGTACGCCAGTGAGCAACCGCAATTCACCATCACCGCGCAGAACGTCGAGCAGTACAAGGACAAGCTGGCACCGGGGCAGTACGCGATGTTCAAGCGTTACCCGGAGACCTTCAAGATGCCGGTCTACCCGACCCATCGTGGTGCCACGGTGCCGGCGGAGGTGTTCGCCTCCATCAAGAAGAACGCCACCACCACCAACCTGGTGTCCGGCGGCAACGGCCTGGAAAACTTTGAAACCGCCGTGCCGTTCCCGATCCCAAAAAGCGGTGTGGAAGTCATCTGGAACCACATCACCCGTTATCGCGGCGGCAGCGTGACGCGCCTGGTCACCCAGGCTACGCCGCAAACCAACGGTTCCTACAGCCTGGTGTACTTCCGCGATCAGTTTGTGTTCCGCGACAAGATGAAGGATTTCGACCCGAAAAACCCGGGCAACATCCTGTTCTACTTCAAGCAGCAAGTGACGGCGCCGGCACGTCTGGCCGGTGGTGTGCTGCTGGTGCATGAAACCCTGGACCAAGTGAAGGAGCCGCGTTCGGCGTGGGTCTACAACGCCGGCCAGCGCCGTGTGCGCCGGGCACCGCAAGTGTCCTATGACGGCCCGGGTACCGCCGCCGACGGCCTGCGCACCTCCGACAACCTCGACATGTACAACGGTGCGCCGGATCGCTACGACTGGAAACTGGAAGGCAAGAAGGAAATCTACATCGCCTCCAACAGCTACAAGATCGACGATCCCAAGCTCAAGTACGCCGACATCATCAAGGCCGGCCACATCAACCAGGACCTCACGCGCTACGAACTGCGCCGCGTCTGGCATGTGGTCGCCACCTTGAAGGAAGGCCAGCGTCACATCTATGCCAAGCGTGACTTCTACATCGACGAAGACACCTGGCAAGCCGCGGTGATCGATCACTACGATGGTCGTGGCCAACTGTGGCGCGTCGCCGAAGCCCATGGCGAGAACTACTACGACAAGCAAGTGCCGTGGTACGCCCTGGAAACCCTCTACGACCTGCAGTCCGGCCGCTACCTGGCCCTGGGCATGAAGAACGAAGAGAAGCAGGCGTATGACTTCGGCTTCACCGCCACCACCAGCGACTTTACCCCAGCGGCCCTGCGCCAGGATGGTGTTCGCTAAGCAGCAGCGGTAACCCAATGTGGGAGGGGGCTTGCTCCCGATAGCGGTGTGACAGTCAGCATAGACATTGACTGATCCACCTTTATCGGGAGCACGCCCCCTCCCACTTTTTGTTTGTTGCGATATTTTTTGTCTCAGTTCTTTTTCAGGCAAATGTTGCAAAGATCTACAAAGCAGCGGCTTTTACCGCTAGTCTGCGGACATCTGCAATGCCGACAACAGCCTTCTACAAGAGCCCGGCGATGACTGATCTGTCCCGAATCCAAGGGCCTCCCAGTGCGGTGATCCCAACCCTGGAAGGTCGCTTCTACAGGCCTCCGCTGCCCGACGGCTACGTGCCGCGACCGCGGCTGTGCGAGCGGCTGAGCGCCGGTCTGCAAGGGCGACTGTTGCTGGTCAGCGCACCGGCCGGGTTCGGCAAGAGTTCGTTGGCCGTAGAGTTCTGCGAGAGCCTGCCGGCGCACTGGCAAAGCCTGTGGCTGGGCCTGAGCCCGCGAGACAACGACCCGGGCCGGTTTCTTGAGCGCCTGCTTGAAGGCTTGCAGCAGTACTTCCCGCAACTGGGCAGCCATTCCCTGGGCCTGTTGAAAATGCGCCAGCGGCACCAACCGTTTGCCTTTGAAGAGTGGCTTGACGGCTTGCTTGATGAGTTGGCCGTTCACCTGTCTACTCGCGCGCCGCTGTTGCTGGTGCTGGATGACTACCATCTGGCCCAGGGCCCGGTGCTGGATCGCTGCCTGCAATTTTTCCTCAACCATTTGCCTGACGGCCTGCTGGTACTGGTGACCAGTCGCCAGCGCCCTGACTGGCACCTGGCGCGCTTGCGTCTGTCACGGCACTTGCTGGAGCTGCACGAACAAGACCTGCGTCTGACCCATGCCGAATCCCTGGCGGTGCTGGACCGCCACAGCAGTTCCCTGAAGGGCGAGGCCCTCGACAACCTGATCCGCCGCAGCGAGGGTTGGGTGGCCGGCCTGCGTTTCTGGTTGCTGGCCGCGTCCGAAGCCGGCAACGAAGGCGCGTTGCCGCAAAGCCTGCACGGTGGGGAAGGGCTGATCCGCGACTACCTGCTCGAAGAAGTGATCGACTGCCTGCCCGCCGAAGTGCAGGCGTTCCTGTTCGACACCGCGCCCCAGGAGCGCTTTTGCAGCGAGCTGTGCGATGCCGTGCGCGAAGCCCACGACAGCGCGGAAATCCTGCGTTATCTACAAGCCCATCAAGTGTTTTTGGTGCCTCTGGACGAGCAGGGGCACTGGTACCGTTATCACCACTTATTCTCCGACCTGCTGCGCACCCGACGCGCAAGCAACAACCTATTACCCGCCGCCAGCCTGCACCTGCGCGCGTGTCGTTGGTTCAATGGCCAAGGCCTGATCGACGAGGCGGTGGAGCAGGCGTTGCGCGCCGGCCACCTCGATGTGGCGGCGAACCTGGTGCAGAACCTGTCCGAGGAACAGCTGCTGGCCGAACAGAATGTGGGCATGCTGCTGCGCTGGAAAATGGACCTGCCCGACAGCCTGCTGATCAGCACGCCGCGTCTGATCGTGCTGTACAGCTGGGCATTGGGGCTGGCCTGCCAGTTGGATGCGGCGGAAGAGTTGTCCGGCTACCTCAGCCGCTTCCTGCCGGCGCCGTCGGCCACCGCACAAAAGTCGATGCTGGCCCAGTGGCTGGCGCTGAGCGGAATTATCGCGCGGGGCCGAGGTGATCGTGAGTTGACCCAGCGCTATTGCAGCGAGGCCCTGGAAAGCTTGCCGCAGCGGCGGTACGGCCAGCGCCTGGTGTGCCTGTCGACGCTGTCCAACCTGGCCATCGCCGATGGCGATCTGTGGCGCGCCCGCGGCTTGAACCGTGAATCCTTGGAGCTGGCGCAGCGGGTCGGCAACCCGCTGTTCGAGGCCCTCGCCCACTATGACCGTGCGCGTGTCCTGCAGGCGCGCGGCGAGATCCTGCGTGCCCTCGATGAGGTGCGCCAGGGCCTGCAACGTTTGCAGGGCCTGGCGCCGCAACGCTTGTACGCGGTGCGCGCGCGCCTGTCGTTGTACGAAGGGTACTTGCTGTTGTTACGCAACCAGCACGACGCCGGCATCAGCCATCTTCGCGCAGGCCTGGCCGAAGCGCGTGCCTGTCGCGACATCAGCGTGCTGATCGGCCATTGCGTGATCGCCAGCTTCGAAGGGCGCCGTGGTGACTTTGCCAAGGCCTTCGCCGAACTGGCCGAGGCGGAGCGCTTGATGCACATTTGGGATGTGCCGCCGATCTACTACCTGGCGATGATCACCCTGATCAAATGCGAACTGTGGCTGGCCCAGGGCCGCACCGACCTGGCCGACGCCTGGCTGACCCGACTGGGGCAGACCTATAACGGTGAGCAGGCCGCCGCCGCGCCGGAGTTTCATCCGCACCTGCCGCAACATATCGGCCTGCAACAAGCCGCGCTCGATGCCGTCCGCCATCAACCCGACGCGGCATTGCAACGGCTCGCTGCACTGGCACAGCGGGCCCATGACAGCGGGCGCCTGATGATTGCCCTGATGGCGCTTACCCAACAGGCGCAGTTGCTGCTCGATGGCGGCCAGGAACTCAAGGCACGGCCGGTGTTGGCCCGGGCGCTTGAAACGGGCGCAGGCGGGGCATTGCAACCCTTCCAGCGCTTGCTGGACAGCTACCCGGACTGGATGCGCGAGCAGTTGGGCAAAGACCCGCACGGCCTACTGAGCCAGAGCCTGTCGGCACTGTTGCCGGCGGCCGTAATAGCCGAAACAGTGTCCAATCACGAAACCCTGAGCGTGCGTGAACTGGCAGTCCTGCAACTCATCGCCCAAGGTTGCTCCAACCAGGAGATCAGCAACCGGTTGTTTATCTCCCTGCACACGGTCAAGACCCACGCCAGCCATATCAACAGCAAACTTGGCGTGGAGCGACGCACCCAGGCTGTCGCGCGGGCGCAGGAGTTGAGGTTGATTGGTTAACGCCTGACCGCTTGCTCACCGGGGGCCGCGAAGCGCCCACCTACTCTGGTTTAATAGTGCAATTATTCTGGCGATAGCCGCCCGAACACCGCATTTGATGTGCACTAGAGGTCCGTTCATGGAAACCGCAACACCATCCCTCATCCGCGAAACCTTCCCCGTCGGCCCTTTGCAGTGCAACTGCACCATCATTGGCGACTCCCTCACCAAAAAAGCCATCGTGGTCGACCCGGGCGGCAATCCGGAATTGATCCTGGCGCGCCTGGATGCGCTGGGTTTGAAGGTGGTGAGCATCATCCATACCCATGCCCACCTGGATCACTTCCTGGCCTCGGGCCAGTTGAAAGAGAAGACCGGCGCCACCTTGCACCTGCACAAGGACGATCAGTTCCTGTGGGACAACCTGGAAATGCAGTGTCAGATGTTTCGCGTGCCTTACACGCCAGTACCGTCTCCGGATCGCTGGCTGGACCACGATGAAGAGTTGGCCTGCGGCTGCGGCGTAGCGTTGCACACTCCGGGCCACACGCCAGGATCGATGAGCTTCTGGTTTGCCGATGCCAAGTTACTGATTGCCGGAGATACGTTGTTTCGACGTGGCGTAGGGCGTACGGATTTGTGGGGCGGGGACCAGGCGACCCTCGTGCGCTCGATCAAGCAGCGCCTCTACACGCTGGATGAGGGCGCCACGGTGGTAGCGGGGCATGGGCCCGATACGCGGCTGGGTGATGAAATGCGCGAGAACCCGTTTGTGCGAGCGTGATGGGCAAGCGAGCAATCTGTTGTAGCAAAACCGCAGGTTGTGTTCAGCCTGCGTCTGCTACGGTTTCACAGCAGCGGCAGGCCGAATCTTTTGTTACGGCTCGGCGCGCGCCAACGGAATCTTTGCCGTTTGTCGTGTTCAAAACTGCGCACAGGTCCATTGCCAATTGTCCTCTGCACCACAGAATGCAAAAGTAGGAGCTCACCTTAATGTTCACTCCGCGTCGTCTGCTTGTTGTCGCCACCGCCGTAGCCATGTTGTCCGGCTGCGCTTCACCTAATCCTTATGATGGCAGCAGCCAGGGACAGGCGAATAACGAATCCGGCGGTATGAGCAAAACCGCCAAGTACGGTGGGCTCGGTGCCCTGGCGGGTGCGTTGGCTGGTGCGGCCATCGACCATAACAACCGTGGCAAGGGCGCGCTGATCGGTGCCGTTGTTGCTGGTGCAGGTGCGGCCGGTTATGGATACTACGCTGACCAGCAAGAGAAAAAGCTGCGCGAAAGCATGGCCAACACCGGGGTTGAAGTGCAGCGCCAGGGCGACCAGATCAAGTTGATCATGCCGGGCAACATCACCTTCGCCACCAACTCGGACGCGATCTCCAGCAGCTTCTACCAGCCGCTGAACAACCTGGCCAACTCCCTCAAGCAGTTCAACCAGAATACGATCCAGATCGTCGGCTACACCGACAGCACCGGTAGCCGTCAGTTGAACATGGACCTGTCCCAGCGTCGTGCGCAGAGCGTGGCCAACTACCTGACGTCCCAAGGTGTGAACGGCGCCAACCTGAGTGCTCGCGGTGCCGGCCCGGACAACCCGATTGCCAGCAACGCCGACGTCAATGGCCGCGCGCAGAACCGTCGCGTAGAGGTCAACCTTGGCCCTATCCCTGGCCAGCAATACGGCCAGCCGTCGGGCCAGCAGCAGGCACCTCAGCAAAACAATCAGTTCCAGGGCAACCCGTACCAGCAGTATCAATAAACGCTGGCCACAAAAAAGGGCGCCGTGCAGTCAATGCACGGCGCCCTTTTTTGTGGCTGTCGGTTACATCAATCGATGTATTCGAACACTTTGACGATTTTCTGTACGCCGGACACGCCTTGCACCAGGTTGGCGGCGCGGGTGGCTTCGGCCTGGGTCAGCAGGCCCATCAGGTAGACGATGCCGTTGTCGGTGACGACTTTGATGCGCGAGCCGGGGATGGCGTTGTCTGTCAGCATCTGCGCCTTGATCTTGGTGGTCAGCAGCGCATCGTTGCTGATGGCCAACAGGGTGATCGGGTCCATCACTTGCAGTTCGTTATGGACCTTCTTGACCCGCTGCACCGAAGCGGCGGCTTGTTCGGCCTGGGCCTTGAGGTCGGCGCGCGGGGTTTGACCAGCCAGCAGTACCACGCCGTTGAAGCTGGTTACGACGATGCGCGATGCACCGTTGCCCAGGTCCGTTGCGGCTTTGGCGATGTTGACTTCAACCTTGGTTTCGATCAATGAGTCGTCAATCTTGCTGCCGAAGGTACGGGTGCCCTTGTCATCCTGAATAGGGGTGTCACGTGTCGCAGTGATTGCCGTGCTGCAGCCGCTGATACCGAGGCACAGCGTAATGGCCAAGAGGCCGAGGCGGTTAACGGTCATTCTTCACTCCCAAACAGTTGGCTGTCGATCAGATCGCACAGGCAGTGGATCGCCAGCAGGTGGACTTCCTGAATACGTGCGGTGACATTGGCCGGGACGCGAATCTCGACATCTTCGGGCAGCAGCAGCGAAGCCATGCCGCCGCCATCGCGTCCGGTCAATGCTACGACAATCATTTCGCGATCATGTGCGGCCTGGATCGCTTGAATAATATTCGCCGAGTTGCCACTGGTGGAAATCGCCAGCAGCACATCGCCTGGTTGGCCCAGGGCGCGGATCTGCTTGGAGAAGATTTCGTTGTAGCTGTAGTCGTTGGCGATCGAGGTGATCGTCGACGAGTCGGTGGTCAAGGCGATGGCCGGCAGGCTCGGGCGCTCACGCTCGAAGCGGTTGAGCAGCTCGGACGAGAAATGCTGGGCGTCGCCGGCCGAACCGCCGTTGCCGCACGAGAGCATTTTGCCTTCGTTTAGCAAGGCATTGACCATGACCTGACTGGCTTGCTCGATGTGCGGTGCAAGTACGTCCATCGCCTGTTGCTTGGTGTCGATACTGGCCTGGAAAAGCTGGCGAATTCGGGATTGCATGTCCATCTGTGTGACCTTAAGTAGCGCGGCTGTTTGGCACAGGAATGTGCAGCCCGCAAAGCAAAGAGCAAAAGTGTGTGGTGAAGATGTCCGGCGAATCAGCTGTCGAAGGCATCTTTGAGCCAGTTCAGATCAGCGTTGCCTGACGGTGTGCTTTCTATGGCAACCACGTCGAAACGGCAGGGGGAATCGGCCCAGCGATGCTCTTTTTGCAGAAAAAACTGCGCGGCGAGTATCAGCTTTTGACGCTTGCGCCCGTCGATACTGGCGAGCGCGCCACCCCATTGTGCGTGTTTTCTGTAGCGGACTTCGACGAATACTACTGTATCGCCGTCAAGCATGACCAGATCAAGCTCGCCGCGTTTACACAACCAGTTCTGCGCCAGAAGGCGCAGACCCTGTCGTTGCAGGTGGTTCAGCGCTTGCAGTTCGGCATCCTTGCCGCTTTGTGCGCTGGACCGCTCGGGCATCAGCGCGGGGTATCCGGCAGACGTTGGATATCGCCACCGACGAACTTCGCCCATGGCATCTGGCGGTCAACGCGTTGGTTGGCGCTGATGCCCAGGTTGCCCGAGAGGCCATCCACACGGGTGTCCGGCAATGCTTTGAGCTGGCCCAGGCGTGGTGCCAGGCGGTAGGCATCGACACCCATCGCGTACAGGCGGCCGAGGCTGCCATTGGCTTGTGGCCATTGTGCGGCAACCTGGTTGCGCAGCGGGTCGGTGGTGTTAAGCAGCCAAGGGGTTTCGCAGAACATCACGTTGGTCATGTCCAGGTACTGGTTTTTGTCACCGCTGGCGCTGAATACGTGGGACGTCGCGTACACCGGTACGTCACCTGCATATTGGAAGTTCAGGGTCGGCTTGATCTGCTGGGCCAGTTGCGGGGTGACGGCCAGGAAGATGAACTCGATGTCCTGGCGACGCGACGGCTGCGCCGCTACGTCAGTGCCGACGGTGTTTTGCAGGCTCTTGGCGCGACCTTCGCTTTTACGCAGTTGGAACAGGTCGGCAATCTGTTGGGCCAGGGCAACCGGCTGATCCACGTACTCTACGCCGACCACGGTGCCGCCATTGGCTTCCCAGTCCTGGCGGAACGCCCTGTAGACGCGCTCACCCCATTCGCCACGCGGCACCATGGCAGCGGCGCGGTGCAAGCCGTCGGCACGGGCACGGCGCGAGACTTCGCGGGCTTCATCCTCGGCGGCCAGGCCGAACTGGAACAGTTGCGCCGGGCCCCGATCGGTCTCGCTGTAGTTAAGCGCCAGGGTGGTGATCGGCAACTGAGCGCGCGCGCTGAGTTGCTTGACCAATGGTTTTTCCAGCGGGCCGACCACCAACTGCACGCCGGCGGCCTGGGCCTTGGCGTAGAACTCGTCGATGGAGTTCAGGCGTGAGCTGTCATAGAACTCGATGACCGGAGGTTTCTGCCCGGCTTGTTCAGCCTGGTAGTGAGCCGCCATGAAGCCTTCGCGCAGCGCTTTGCCGACAGAGGCCAGCGGGCCATCCTGTGGCAGCAGCAGGGCGATCTTGTTAAGTGGTTGGCTGGCCAGTTCCTTGAGCTTGGTCAGCGGAGTGGGCAGTTGCACGGCCGCCGGGTGCCCCGGGTTCTGTGCACGCCAGGTGTCGATAGCGGCCTGCTGTTGCTCCAGCGTGCCGGCGCCCTTGATCGATTGGGCCAGGGTGATCCAGCCGTCCAGCACCGGGTTGCCGCTGGCCTGCAACTGTTCGGCAGGCAGGGCGGCAATCAAGGTCCAGATGGTTTCGTGGTTGCTCTTGGCGGCATCGCCGGTCAGCAATGGCGCCATGGCGACACGCTCACGCGCCGCGGCGAGGGTCTGGCCGTCGGCTTCATAGGCACGGGCATGCACGCTGGCGGTGCGAATCTGCTGTTCCGGCGGCAAATCCTTGAGGTTTTGCAGGCTCGGATGGTTCAAGGCGGTCAGCGCCGCCTTGGGCTGGTTGCGCGCCATGGCCAGTTCGGCAGCCAGGGTGCTGGCAAATACCTGCGCGGCCGGCTTGAGGGTATCCAGAGGCACCTGCGCAAGAATCTGCGACGAGCGGCCAGGGTTGTTCTGTTTGTAGGCCAGGTCCGCCGCACTCAGGCGCAGCAATGCAGCCTTTTCTGGCGTCTTGGCGGTAGTGGCCTGTTCGAGCAGTTGCTCGATACTGGCGTCCGGGGTCCGTGGAAGGTCGCCAAGGCTGGACGAGGGCGAGCTGGCGCAAGCGGCCAGTAAGGCAGCGAGGCAGAGGGCGGAGAGCAGCCGCAGGCAAGCGATCATGTAAGTGTTCCTGATACCGATCAAATTAGCGTGGAAGTGTACCCAAGCACTGGCCCAGGCGCGATGTTACTGGCGTGAAACCGTCGATTTAGGTCGTGCAAATGTTGCTGTCAGTGATCAACGGCTGAAAAGGCATCGGCCGTGATGGCATTTTTTAAAGGCGTCTACGCGCTACAATGCCGCTTTTGCCAACCATCGAGGTGTGCGTTTTGACTGCTCCAGGTCCTTTGAATTCCACTGCAGGCTCGCTTTTTGTCGTGGCGACGCCCATTGGCAACCTGGACGACATCAGTGCGCGGGCGCTGAAAGTGCTGCGCGAGGTTAAATTGATCGCGGCGGAAGACACGCGCCACTCCCAGCGGTTGATGCAGCATTTTGGTATCAGTACGCCATTGGCCGCATGCCACGAGCATAACGAGCGCGAAGAAGGCAGTCGTTTTATCGTGCGCCTGTTGGCCGGTGACGATGTGGCGCTGATTTCCGATGCGGGCACGCCGCTGATCTCAGACCCCGGTTATCACTTGGTTCGCCAGGCGCGGGCCGCGGGTATCAATGTAGTGCCTGTTCCGGGTGCGTGCGCGCTTATCGCGGCATTGTCGGCGGCGGGCCTGCCGTCCGACCGGTTTATTTTCGAAGGTTTCCTGCCGGCCAAGGCAGTGGGGCGGCGCGCACGTCTTCAGGCGGTAAAGGAAGAGCCACGCACGTTGATTTTTTACGAAGCCCCGCACCGTATCCTGGAATGTCTGCAGGACATGGAATTGGTTTTTGGCGGCGATCGCCTGGCGTTGCTGGCGCGTGAACTGACCAAAACCTTTGAAACCCTCAAGGGCCTGCCACTGGAGGAGTTGCGCGCGTTCGTCGAGGGCGACAGCAATCAGCAACGCGGTGAGTGCGTAGTGTTGGTGGCCGGCTGGACGGCGCCGGAGGCTGAAGACGCCGTCGGCAGCGAGGCCATGCGTATTCTGGATCTGCTGCTCAAGGAAATGCCCCTCAAGCGTGCGGCGGCCCTGGCGGCGGAAATTACCGGTCTGCGCAAGAATGTGTTGTATCAAGTGGCGCTGGATAAACAGAAAGCCGAATAGTTCCGAGGTTAAAGCGGTATTACGTCTGAACGTGATGGCCATGCTGCACTTTAATACTTGTCCTGAGGCCGTCGTGCCGTTAACCTGCGCGGCGGAGAGTCGATTGGACAGTCGCTGCCCTCTATGAAAATTAGGGGGGGGAGGAAAGTCCGGGCTCCATAGGGCGAAGTGCCAGGTAATGCCTGGGAGGCGTGAGCCTACGGAAAGTGCCACAGAAAATAACCGCCTAAGCGCTTCGGTGCCGGTAAGGGTGAAAAGGTGCGGTAAGAGCGCACCGCACGACTGGCAACAGTTCGTGGCTAGGTAAACCCCACTTGGAGCAAGACCAAATAGGGTCCCAAGGCGTGGCCCGCGCTGGGACCGGGTAGGTTGCTAAAGGTGTCCAGTGATGGCCATCGTAGACGAATGACTGTTCAAGACAGAACCCGGCTTACAGATCGACTCTCCACCTTTTTCCTTCTGCTCGACTCTCGGGCAGAAAACCGGTAGTAACGCAAGAATCCCTCCCTGCCAAATCATTGGCAGATGCATCTTCGTAATACCAAAAAAATCTTACTCTTAATAAATCACTTTAACTTCGAGTCACAGCGCTTTGAGTTGTTTGTGTTTGCAGGGTCAAAAACTACGTCGAACTCGGGTTTCTCCTCCTTTTACGCTCCTAAATCTCCGTTCTGTAAGGCTTTTCCTTGAATCCGCGCCTTGACGGTGTGGTGGGCGCATTCCTATAGTGTGCGCAAGTGGCGGAAAGTGGCACAAAGTGGGTTTTTTGAACGTAAAACGCTAAAATTTGGAGAAACGCATCTGTGTTTCGCGGAGCTAACGCTATCAGTCTCGATGCAAAAGGCCGTCTCGCCATGCCGAGCCGGTATCGTGACGAGCTCATTTCGCGAAGTTCCGGACAGTTGATCATCACCATTGATGCCGTTGACCCTTGTTTATGTGTTTACCCGCTCGATGAGTGGGAGTTGATTGAAACCAAGTTGCGCGCCCTGCCTTCATTGCGTGAAGAAAACCGCCGCCTGCAGCGTTTGCTGATCGGTAATGCCGTCGACCTCGAGCTCGATGGCAGCGGTCGTTTCCTGGTGCCCCCGCGTTTGCGCGAGTACGCCAAGCTCGACAAGCGCGCAATGCTGGTCGGCCAACTGAACAAGTTCCAATTGTGGGACGAAGATGCCTGGGATGCTGTTTCTGCAGCAGACCTGGCTGCTATTCAACAACCGGGCGCCATGCCTGATGAACTGCGTGATTTGATCCTGTGACTATTGATAGCGGCTTTAACCACATCACCGTACTGCTTGACGAAGCCGTTGAGGCTCTCGCCGTACGCGCGGATGGCTGCTATTTGGATGGCACGTTCGGCAGGGGCGGGCATAGCCGGTTGATACTCAGCCAGCTCGGGTCCGACGGTAAGCTCCTCGGGTTCGACAAAGACCCCCAAGCGATTGCCACCGGGCAAGCGCTAGCGGCCGAAGACGGCCGCTTTGTCGTTGTGCAGCGCAGCTTTGCCGAGCTGGGTGCCGAAGTCGCCGAGCGCGGCATGGCAGGCAAGGTGGCCGGGGTTTTGCTCGATCTGGGCGTGTCTTCGCCACAGCTCGATGACCCTGAGCGCGGCTTCAGTTTCATGAACGATGGTCCGCTCGACATGCGCATGGACCCGACCCGTGGCGTGAGTGCTGCGCAGTTCATCGCCACCGCGCCAGTGGAAGAAATCGCCCGTGTGTTCAAGGAATACGGTGAAGAGCGCTTCGCCGGTCGCATGGCTCGCGCCGTGGTCGAGCGTCGCGAAATCCAGCCGTTTGAACGCACCGCTGACCTGGCCGAAGTGCTGAAGGTCGCCAACCCAGCGTGGGAAAAGGGCAAGAACCCGGCCACCCGTGCGTTCCAGGGCCTGCGCATTCACGTCAACAACGAATTGGGCGACCTGGAGGCCGGCCTCGAGGCTGCCCTCGAGGCCCTGGAGGTGGGGGGGCGCCTGGTGGTGATCAGCTTCCACTCCCTGGAAGACCGTATCGTCAAATTGTTCATGCGCCGCCTGGTCAAGGGCGAGTCCGACAACCTGCCGCGCAACCTGCCGGTGCGTTTCGAAGCTTTTGTGCCGAAAATCAAAATCCATGGCAAAGCGCAGTTCGCTTCCGAAGCCGAACTCAAGGCCAACCCACGTTCCCGTAGCGCTGTCATGCGTGTTGCGGAGAAGTTGCGGTGAGCAAGCTTTTCGCCAAGCCCCTCCCGGGCGGCAGCTTCTTTATGTTGCTGTTGTTTGTCGGCGTGCTGGTTTCCGCGATTGCGGTGTCCTACAGCGCCCACTACAACCGTCAACTGCTCAACACCCTGTACGGGGAATTGAGCGTGCGTGACAAGGCGCAAGCGGAATGGGGTCGTTTGATCCTGGAGCAAAGCACCTGGACGGCCCATAGCCGCATCGAAGTGCTGGCCACCGAACAGCTGAAAATGCACATTCCGGGCGCGGCTGACGTTCGCATGGTGGCGCCATGATGAAACTCGAGGGCGCACTCTACCCATGGCGTTTCCGCCTGATGCTCGGCTTGCTGGCATTGATGGTGGGTGCGATCGCCTGGCGGATCATCGACCTGCAAGTGGTCGACCGCGACTTCCTGATCGGCCAGGGCGACGCCCGCAGCCTGCGGCATATTCCGATTCCTGCGCACCGCGGCCTGATCACCGACCGTAATGGCGAGCCCCTGGCCGTCAGTACACCGGTGACTACCCTGTGGGCCAACGCCAAAGAATTGCAGGTCGCCAAAGACCGCTGGCCGCAACTCGCTGCCGCCCTGGGCCAGGACCCGAAAGCCTTGGCTGAACGCCTTGAGGCCCAGGCCAACAAAGAATTCATCTACCTGGTGCGCGGCTTGACCCCCGAGCAAGGCCAGCAAGTGCTCGACCTTAAAGTCCCTGGTGTCTACGGCATCGAGGAATTCCGTCGTTTCTACCCAGCCGGTGAAACCACCGCGCATATGGTTGGCTTTACCGACATCGATGACCACGGCCGCGAAGGTGTGGAACTGGCCTACGATGAATGGCTGGCCGGGGTTCCCGGCAAACGACAAGTCATCAAGGATCGGCGCGGTAGGCTGATCAAGGATGTCCAAGTCACCAAAAACGCCAAGGCCGGTAAGCCCTTGGCGTTGTCGATTGACCTGCGCCTGCAATACCTGGCCAACCGCGAGCTGCGTAACGCGATCATCGAGAACGGCGCGAAGGCCGGCAGCCTGGTGATCATGGACGTCAAGACCGGCGAGATCCTCGCCATGGTCAACCAGCCGACCTACAACCCGAATAACCGTCGCAACCTGCAACCGGCGATGATGCGCAACCGCGCCATGATCGACGTGTTCGAGCCGGGTTCGACCATGAAAGCCATCTCCATGAGTGCCGCCCTCGAAACCGGGCGCTGGAAACCCAGTGACAAGGTCGAGGTGTATCCGGGCACGTTGCAGTTAGGCAAATACACCATTCGTGACGTATCGCGCACCGAAGGTCCGGTGCTGGATTTGACAGGTATCCTGATCAACTCCAGTAACGTGGGCATGAGTAAGGTCGCCTTCGATATTGGCGGCGAAACCATCTACCACCTCGCACAGAAGATCGGTTTGGGCCAACCCACCGGCCTGGATTTCCCCGGCGAGCGCGTGGGTAACCTGCCGAACTACCGCGACTGGAAAAAGGCCGAGACCGCCACGCTTTCCTATGGTTACGGCCTGTCGGTGACGGCGATCCAATTGGCTCATGCTTTCTCTGTATTGGCGAATAATGGCCGAATGGTTCCACTGAGCCTGATCCACGTCGACGAGGCACCGAAAGCCACCCAGGTGATCCCTGAAAACGTCGCCAAGACCATGCAAGGCATGCTGCAACAAGTGATCGAAGCACCTCGTGGCGTGTTCCGTGCCCAGGTGCCGGCGTACCACGTGGCCGGCAAGTCGGGTACGGCGCGTAAGACATCGGTTGGCACCAAGGGCTACGCCGAAAACTCCTACCGCTCGCTGTTCGCCGGTTTCGGCCCGATGAGCGACCCACGCTACGCCATCGTCGTGGTGATCGATGAACCGAGCAAAGCCGGTTACTTCGGTGGCCTGGTCTCGGCGCCGGTGTTCAGCAAAGTGATGTCCGGCACCCTGCGCCTGATGAACATCACGCCGGACAACCTGCCGCCGACCCAACAAGCGAGCGCCGGACCACCGGCCGCTGCTGTAAAAGCCAATGGAGGGCGCGGCTGATGTCTCTTAGCCTGAACAAGATTTTTGCCCACGCCGGTCGTGATCTGTTGATTCGCGAGTTGACGCTGGACAGCCGTAACGTACGCGCCGGTGACCTGTTCCTGGCGGTGCCGGGCGGTAAGTACGATGGCCGTGCGCATATCGCCGATGCGTTGCAGCGCGGTGCAGCGGCAGTGGCTTATGAAGTGGAAGGCGCCACCGTGCTGCCGATCACCGATGTGCCGTTGATTCCGGTTAAAGGGTTGGCAAAACAGTTGTCGGATATTGCCGGTCGCTTCTATGGCGACCCGAGCCGTCACCTCAACCTGGTGGGCGTCACCGGTACCAACGGCAAGACCAGCGTGACCCAGCTGGTCGCGCAAGCGCTTGACCTGTTGGGGCAGCACTGCGGCATCGTCGGCACCTTGGGCACCGGCTTTTATGGCGCGCTGCAAAGCGGCCTGCACACCACGCCGAACCCCATCGCCGTGCAAGCGACCCTGGCCGACCTGAAAAAGGCCGGTGCCAAGGCGGTCGCCATGGAAGTTTCGTCCCACGGCCTGGATCAGGGCCGCGTTACCGCCCTGGCTTTTGACGTGGCGGTGATGACCAACTTGTCCCGCGATCACCTGGACTACCACGGCACCATGGAGGCGTACGCCGCCGCCAAGGCCAAGCTGTTTGCCTGGAATGACCTGAAGTGCCGGGTGGTCAACCTGGATGACGCATTTGGCCGCCAACTGGCCGCCGAAGACAGCGAAGCGCGCCTGATCAGCTACAGCCTGGAAGATTCCAGCGCGTACCTGTTCTGCCGTGAAGCCCAATTTAATGACGAAGGCGTGCGCGCCACGTTGGTCACGCCTCAGGGCGAACACCATTTGCGCAGCACGTTGCTCGGGCGCTTCAACCTGAGCAACGTCCTCGCCGCCATCGGTGCGCTGCTCGGCCTGGATTACGCCCTGGATGAAATCCTGCGCGTGCTGCCCAAGCTTGAGGGCCCGGCCGGTCGCATGCAGCGCCTCGGTGGCGGCAAGCAGCCGCTGGTGGTGGTCGATTACGCCCACACCCCCGACGCCCTGGAAAAAGTCCTGGAAGCCCTGCGCCCACACGCCAAGGGCAAATTGCTGTGCCTGTTCGGTTGTGGCGGTGATCGCGATCGCGGCAAGCGTCCGTTGATGGCCGAGATCGTCGAGCGCTTGGCCGATGGCGTGCTCGTCACCGACGACAACCCGCGCAGCGAAGACCCGAGCCAGATTTTCGACGACATCCGCGCGGGCTTCAACGACGTGTCCAAGGCCGCTTTCGTCGCCGGTCGCGGTGCGGCCATTGCCCAATTGATCGCCAGCGCCAGCGCTGACGACGTGGTGGTACTGGCCGGTAAAGGTCACGAGGACTATCAGGAAATCAACGGCGAACGCCATGCCTTCTCCGATCTGGTCGAGGCCGATCACGCCTTGACGGCCTGGGAGGTCGCCCATGCTTAAAGCGATGACATTCAACGAGCTGGCCCAGGCCCTGTCGGCCCGAGTGCTGTCGAGCGATTGCAGCTTCGACGGCGTCAGTATCGACAGTCGCAACATCAAGCCGGGGCAACTGTTTGTCGCGCTCGCCGGCCCGCGCTTCGATGGTCACGACTACCTGAATGACGTCGCCGCCAAAGGGGCTGTAGGTGCCTTGGTGCAGCGTGAAGTGGCGGACGCTGCATTGCCGCAACTGCTGGTCGCCGACACGCGCCTGGCGCTCGGCCAGCTGGGGGCGTTGAACCGTGCCGCATTCACTAATCCCGTTGCGGCCATCACCGGCTCCAGCGGCAAGACCACGGTCAAGGAACTGCTCGCCGGTGTGCTGCGCACGCGCGGCCCGGTGCTCGCTACCCGTGGCAACCTCAACAATGATTTCGGCGCACCCCTGACCCTGCTCGAACTGGCCCCGGAACACACGGCGGCGGTGATCGAACTGGGGGCTTCGCGCATCGGCGAAATCGCCTACACCGTGGCGCTGACCAAGCCCCACGTCGCGATCATCAACAACGCCGGTACCGCCCATGTCGGTGAGTTCGGTGGCCCGGAAAAAATCGTCGAAGCCAAGGGTGAAATCCTCGAAGGCCTCGACGCTTCGGGCACAGCGGTATTGAATCTGGACGATAAGGCCTTCGAAACCTGGCGTGTACGCGCCGCCGGTCGCAAGGTCCTGACGTTTGCAGTGCTCAACGCTGCGGCCGATTTCCACGCCTCGAACATCACTGTCGATGCCCGTGGTTGCCCGTCCTTTACCTTGCACTCCCCGCAAGGCAGCGAACAGGTGCAGTTGAACCTGCTGGGTAACCATAACGTCGCCAACGCCTTGGCCGCTGCCGCTGCGGCCTATGCCTTGGGCGTGTCGTTGTTTGGTATCGCCACTGGCCTGGGCGCAGTGCAGCCGGTCAAGGGCCGCACCGTCGCGCAACTGGCAACTAACGGCATGCGCGTGATCGACGACACCTACAACGCGAACCAGTCCTCGGTCTGCGCCGCTATCGACCTGCTCAAAGGCTTCGACACTCGCAAGGTGCTGGTACTGGGCGATATCGCCGAACTGGGCGACTGGGCCGAGCAGTCCCACCGCGAAGTCGGCGCTTACGCCAGCGGCAAAGTCGATGCGCTCTACGCCGTCGGCCCGAACATGGCGCATGCCGTCAACGCGTTCGGGCCCGGTGCGCGGCATTTCGCGACCCAGGCCGAGCTGATCCAGGCGCTGACGGCGGCTGAACACGACACGCACACAACCATTTTGATCAAGGGATCGCGCAGCGCGGTGATGGAAAACGTCGTCGCGGCCTTGTGTGGCTCAAGTACGGAGAAACATTAATGCTGCTGCTGCTGGCTGAGTATCTGCAACAGTTCCACAAAGGCTTCGCGGTCTTTCAGTACCTGACCCTGCGCGGGATTCTGGGTGTGCTGACTGCGCTGTGTTTGTCGCTGTTCCTGGGGCCGTGGATGATCCGCACCCTGCAGAACCTGCAAATTGGTCAATCGGTCCGTAATGACGGCCCGCAGTCGCACCTGTCCAAATCCGGCACCCCGACCATGGGCGGCGCGCTGATCCTGTCGTCCATCGGCATCAGCACCCTGCTGTGGGCCGACCTGCACAACCGCTACGTATGGGTGGTGCTGTTGGTGACCTTGCTGTTCGGTGCCATCGGTTGGGTGGATGACTACCGCAAAGTGATCGAGAAAAACTCCAAGGGGCTGCCTAGCCGCTGGAAGTATTTCTGGCAGTCGGTGTTTGGCCTCGGCGCCGCGATTTTCCTCTACACGACAGCGCCAAGCGCGGTCGAAACCACCTTGATCATCCCGATGCTCAAGGACGCCAGCATTCCACTGGGCATCGGCTTCGTGGTGCTGACCTACTTCGTGATCGTCGGCTCCAGCAACGCGGTCAACCTGACCGACGGCCTCGACGGCCTGGCGATCATGCCGACGGTGATGGTGGGCGGCGCGCTCGGCATCTTCTGCTACCTGTCGGGTAACGTGAAATTCGCTGAATACCTGCTGATCCCTTATGTACCGGGCGCAGGTGAATTGATCGTGTTCTGCGGCGCGCTGATCGGTGCCGGCCTGGGGTTCCTGTGGTTCAACACCTACCCCGCACAAGTCTTCATGGGCGACGTCGGCGCACTGGCGCTGGGCGCAGCCCTCGGCACCATTGCAGTGATCGTGCGCCAGGAAATCGTGCTGTTCATCATGGGCGGTGTGTTCGTGATGGAAACCCTGTCGGTGGTCATCCAGGTGGCGTCCTTCAAGTTGACCGGGCGCCGCGTGTTCCGCATGGCGCCGATTCACCACCACTTTGAACTCAAGGGCTGGCCTGAGCCACGCGTGATTGTCCGTTTCTGGATCATCACAGTGATTCTGGTAC
>Ga0207650_10000438_pt1 | contig 35911 bp, 35 predicted proteins | sample KBSS63metaG_FD_184325 | JGI IMG/M metagenome (GOLD analysis project Ga0207650, IMG submission 184325) | Switchgrass rhizosphere microbial communities from Kellogg Biological Station, Michigan, USA - KBS S6-3 metaG (SPAdes) (version 2) | ecosystem: Host-associated > Plants > Roots > Rhizosphere...
CTTGGTCCCTTTCAACGCGTTTCTCATTGCGGGCAGCAGTGATGACTCCGAAAAGGAAAGACCTAAACGATATTCGCGCTACGACGAGGAGACTGCCATAGATAAACCCACAAACAATACTTGCAACAATGCCCGCCGCAACTGCTTCAGAGTAATAACGGGAAGGGTTGGTGCGAAGTGCCTCGCGAAGGCTTCCGTGCAAGCCGTACAATATTTCCCGCTTCCGACGCGAAAGTACATTTGCACCCACTGTTCGCAGGACACACAGACTTCCGGCCACGCAGAAGCGGCTCTTCCCAATCTGAGCTCAATGACATGGCGGCGACCTTAAGCTACCGCTACAGCGCCGGGCAACGGATTTTTTGGTGCAGATATTCTGCTCGGCTCAAAGTCGCGCGTTACAGTCCGTAGACTTTCAATAAGGATAAACGCCACAATGATCAACCCGACTAGCGCGCCGGATCGGATGTGCCGCAGCCAGTTCTGTCGTTTCACCTGAACATTGTAGCGTGCGGAAGTGTGACATTTTACGAGTTGTATTACTTCGAAAAGAACAAGCGACGCGGACGCAGTCTGACGTGTTGGAAACCACGAACCGAGAAAGGGCAAGCATCAGTCCGGGGGGCATTCTCGATGCGTCGCCCGAGATGATGGCTTCCGTGAATGGCCATGCAAAGCGCATTTGAAGGTGGACTCCAATCAGGAGGCTAAGTAAAAAATGCAACAACAAGACCGGTCAGTCCCGTTTCAGAATCTCCAATTGAACTCGATCGCTGTCCGCTTTGCTGGTAATTGGAGGCCGCGGCAATTTCGCGATGCCCGGTTCGATCGTGAACGTGAAGTCGAGTGAGTACCATGGTCCGGCGACGTCGTCGGCGGGCGCCTTTTCATTTTCGTGCCGGATATAGTTGCCCACGAGGGCGCGGGTAACTCCGAACTGGACATCCGTTTCAAGATTCGGGTCGTCATTAACGTAAACCTGAGAGATATGCGTTTTGTAACCATCCTTATAAATGAGGAAATGCAAATGAGCGGGGCGCATGTTGTGACGCCGTTGCAGTCGGATGAAATCCCCGACGGGTCCATCAACAGGAATCGGATAGCCGGCGGGCCGTACCGAGCGGAAACGTATCCGGCCGTCGGCATCGGTTCTGAATTTTCCCCGCAGATTCATGTTGGCCTGGATCGGGTCCTGGTTTTCGTAGAATCCTTCCGGTGAGGAATGCCAGACATCCACTTCGGCATCGGCAACCGGAGCCCCATTCGTATTCATCACCAGGGCGTTAACAAAAAGCGGCGGACCTGGGGTTGCCGACCGGACGATTGAGCCGCCGTTTTCTGTGGATGGGGACTCGGTACGCCAAAACGGCCCTAACATATTGGCAGTTGTTTCCGTCTGGCCATTGTTGCCGTTATTGAGAAGACACACGAGCGCCGAAAGTCCTAATGACCCGCAAAGCAAGACGACCTCGTTGTGATTTTCATTTGTCTTTTGGCCGAGTCTTGCGATGAACGAGCAGCCCTGCCGAAACTCGTCTTCCGTCAACTTTACTTCCCGGGCAAAGGCATGGAGATGACGCACGGCGGCCGCGGCAATCTCTCGCATGCGCGGGTTTTCGATACGCTCAATCTCCGCGAGAACAGCTTCCGTTACTTGATTTTGGTTCTCAATGATCATAGTGCGGATGATATCCGGAGTTGAGCAGCGGATCTACTTTCGACCGGAAATCAGGTCCCATCCAACGGATGGTATGGAGTAGAAAAGCGTCTTTTTGAGATTCACATAGGATTGATTTCCAGAAATCAGGTTGCCCAGGACCTGTCGCACGGTGCGGCTGCGCCTCGCCAGTTGAATGGTGCGCCGTCGAAAATCTCCGCCAAGAAAGTGTCCTCTATAGAAGGTTTTGTACATTCCCGCCGCCCGCGAAAGTTCACGACTGATGTCGTTGGCGATTGCCCGGGAATAAGCTCCGGGCCGATCGATCGTTTCCGCTAAAATCTGCGCGGATCGAAACGCCGAATAGATCCCTTCGCCCGTTATCGGATCGACGAGACCCGCGGCGTCACCCACGAGAGCCCAGCGGTCGCCGGAAATCGGATTCTGCTTCCATGTTTTAGGACCCAGACAGGGAACCGGCGCACTATAAAACTCAGCCTGATCCATCGCCAGAGAACCCAGATCCGCTTCTATGAAATTGGCGAGCAATGTCCTTGCCCGCGTGTTCCAGGCTGGTCCACTCCGCGTGATCAGACCGTAGGAAATGTGGTTCGGTCTTGGAAACGACCAGATATAACCTTCAAAAGAAGGGACAAAGAAAATCTTCATGTGCGCAGGGAAACTGCCCTGGATGAAGTAGCCCAATGTCACACAAAGATCTTCGGGTTTCAGCCCCTGCCCGGTCGCCCTCCGGACCATGCTCGTTGCTCCGTCCGCCCCAACCAGGAAATCGGCCTCGACCTCCGTTTCGCGCCCCGAGATGAACCAGCGTTTCGTCTGATCCTTAATTTCCGTGACGCGGTCAGCCACTATCCGAACACCGACCCGGGTTGCTTCGGCAAGGAGATACTTCCCCAGCTCCTGCCGTGAAACGACAGCCAGAGGCGACAGGGGCGCCATACTTACCGAATCCGTATCCCCAAAAAAAACAGTTATGCGTTCGATGTCCACTCGCGGAAGATCGGATTTGAAAATACCGAATTGACCTAGCGTTTTTGTAGTCACGCCGCCGCCACAGGGTTTTTCCCACGGCGCCAGTGAATCGATCAATGTGACGTTGTGTCCGATCTTAGCCAGTTGGATGGAGGCCCAGCTGCCTGCGGGACCACCACCGACTACAGCGATATGCATGCAACACTCGTTCTTTCGAAACGTCTATAGAGAGACAAGAGGTTTCCAATGATCAGCACTCTGCGGAGCTCAATTCCTGATGATCATCCAGTCCGGCTGGTTTTCCACCAGCTGACCGAACGCGGCATGGGCGAACTCCAGGTCCGCGATAAAGATACCATCGATTACGTGACCAACCTTCTCATCGAATTCATCCATCCCGACAACTTGTATCGAATTCAGGATGATGGCGGAAAGCGGCTGCGGTACGTCAGCGAAATCCTGGAACAAGCCAACCGGGAGATGTCGACAAAGCTTCGAAGGGAATGCTATCGGCATCTTGGAGATGTAACCTTATTCAACCTGGGACTGTTTCCCGAAAGTCTGTCTTACGGACGCCAGACTGTAAGTCCGTCGTTCTATGCCGAGCAGGGCCGAAGGTCCTATACGATCGTCGCAGAAATGGTTGCGGACATGGAAGAGCCCGACGCCGTGGGGCTGTATCGAAACCTGTCTGAACACTTCACCGAGTGCGTGGGCGGCCTGAACTGGGTGAAGCTGTATATCAACGATCCCTTCTACCAGTATATGTTCCGGGAGTTTCAAGTCATTTAAGGCCGTCAGCGGCATGCTAGAATGCCGTGTGACTAAAACAAAAATCTCCATTGTCCGCTATCTCAACGCGGCGCCGCTTGCGTGGGGAATTCTCGAAGGACAACAATCCGGAGATTTCCAGCCCGTAATGAGCACACCCTCCGAATGCGCCGATCAGTTAGCCAACGGGTCGGTTGACATCGGATTGATCCCTTCAATTGAGTTTCAGCGCATCAAGGGTTCGAAAATCATCGGCGGACCGGTAGTCTCGAGCCGACACCGCGTTCGCAGTGTATTGCTCATCAGCAACAAACCTTTGTGGGAAGTCAAAACCGTCGCATGTGACAGCGGATCCCGAACTTCCGTAGCCCTGGCGCAAATCCTGTTGAAAGAAATTTACCGGGTACAGCCGGAGTTTCGCACGTCGGAACCGGACCTCGCCCGCATGCTCGGTCAATGCGATGCTGCAATGATTATCGGCGATACCGCATTGAAGTTCATGGAAGAGAACGAACGGCCCAATGCGGAGAAACAGAAGTCGTTTTTGAAATTGAGCCCCGAGCCTCTGCTGGTTTTCGACCTTGTCGAACGTTGGAAAACGCTGACGGGCCTGCCCTTCGTTTTTGCATTCTGGGCGACCCGCCCCGGATTTCATGACGGGAATCCGACGGAGTTATTGAAAGCCTCGAGGGATTTCGGCGTTGCAAATACCACGGTTATCGCAGAGCGGTACTCAGAAACGCTTTCGATGAAGAAGGAATATCTGCAAGAATATCTGGATCACAACGTCCATTATTTTATGGATGAGGCCTGCTCCGAAGGCTTGCGGGTATTTTATGAGAAAGCTGCAAGCATCGGTGCAATCAAGGCACTGAAGTCTATGGAGTTTCTATGAGCGAGTGCACGACGATTCTTCAAGCTGCCGCTGAAGGCGCCCGAATCACGCCTTATCAGGCAAGCCTGCTTTTTGAAAAGGCCGATCTCGTGGACCTTGCCGATACGGCCGATAAAATCCGCCAGCGACGGCATCCCGACAACGTGATCAGTTACATCATTGATCGCAATATCAACTACACAAACGTCTGTAAGGAATTTTGCACTTTCTGCGCGTTCTATCGGGTGAAAGGCGATGCCGAGGCGTACGTTCTCCCCGATCACGTCATTCACAAGAAAATCGAAGAAACCCTCGCTCTCGGAGGAACTGGAATACTGATGCAGGGCGGCGTCCATCCGGACCTGAAGATCGACTACTACGAAAGACTTCTCGCTGGAATCAAGGAACGATTCAAGATTCACCTGCACTGTTTCTCGCCTTCGGAGATCCTCAACATCGCCCGGGTTTCAAAGCTTACCGTCGCGGAAACATTTCAACGCTTGAAAGCCGCTGGCCTCGATTCCATGCCCGGCGGGGGTGGTGAAATTCTCGACGATGAAGTCCGCACCGACATTAGCCCCTTGAAATGCAACAGCTCGGACTGGCTGATGGTACACCGCGAAGCGCACAAGCAGGGGCTCAAAACGACCGGTACAATGATGATTGGCGTCGGGGAAAAGCTTCGCCATCGCATCAATCATTTGGAGAGACTGCGCGTCCAGCAGGACGAGACAAAAGGATTCACTGCTTTCATTCCGTGGACGTTCCAGGACGAACATACCGAACTTGGTAAGAGAAATCTTCCGAAGGTCACCGCAGCGGAATATCTGAGGATGCTGGCTCTGAGCCGGATCTACCTCGACAACTTCGATAATGTTCAGGTGTCCTGGCTTACCGTCGGCCTGAAGATTGGACAAGTCGGGCTGCGTTTTGGCGTCAACGATATGGGCAGCATCATGATTGAAGAAAACGTCATCAGCGCCGCAGGCGCTCGAAATCGCGCAAATGATGCCGAGCTCCGCCGCATCATTCAGGATGCCGGGTTCACTCCCCGCCAACGTACCAGTCTCTACGAACGTTACGTGAACTAGTCAGTCGTTCCCGCTGTAGACGGCGGGGGCGATGACTGCGCCTACAGCCGTCGCTACTTCCCCTTCTGCAGAAGCGTCCCGATCGCCGAGGCGCCAACAAGCATGCCATTGTATGCGGTATGAACGATGAACGAAGGAATCAACGAGTTGGAACGTTCGCGAACAATCGACAACACATAACCGACGGCAAGGATCAGCAGGATTCCTGCCCGGCTTGGCCAGAGCTGTGGAGCGTGCATCAGTGCAAACAAGACTGCCGTGGCCGGAACCGCGAGCCGGCTGCCACCGAATTCCGACAAAACGCTGAAAAGAAATCCACGAAAGATGATCTCCTCGATGATTGGCGCGAAACAAACGCCGAAGATAACCAACAGCGCTACCGAGCTGGACGATTCGGCGAGCTTTTCGATAGCAGGTGGCGATGAAGGAGGAAAAAACGAAGACACTACAAAGACTGCTATTGCCAGTATGGCGCCGAGCGCAACCAGGCTGGTCCCGCGATAGCGGTGTGTATTTTGCAAGCGGAAAGTTTCCGGAATATTCTTCTGATGAACCACCGCGACTAGAAAGAAAATAAATCCCACCCACGCGATATCCAGTGCGGCCTGAAGCAGAATCTGCGTTTCCGCCGAAAGATTTGTAACGGAAAGGTCGGGCTTGAAAGCCCTGGCAACCAGGACTAGCACCGCTGGAAGAAAGATCAGGGTCACAACGAAAAACGAGCCAAACGCGATGAGATCTGAAATTTTCCACGGCCGCACCGGCGGGGACGGCGGTTCCAAAGTCGGGATGGTTTCCATCGTCTAAGGTCAGTTTGTATCTTTGGCTTTTGTCGCCCACGCTTCCGGAAACAGCTCCCGATCGACGACCTCGCAGAGGATGTGGGCCAGTGTCAGATGCGTCTCCTGGATGCGTGGCGTGTATTTACTGGGCACACAAAAGAGGATGTCGGTATGGCTGACCATCTTTCCTCCTCCTTCGCCAGTGAAGCCAATCGTCACCATTCCGATTGAGCGGGCCGCGTCAAGAGCCGCGATCACATTCGGCGAATTTCCGCTTGTTGAAATTCCGACGGCCACGTCGCCTGCAACGCCGAGAGCCTCGATCTGACGTGAGAATACGAATTCGTATCCATAGTCGTTCCCAAGAGCCGTCAGTGCCGAGGTATCGGTCGCCAGAGAAATCGCTGGAAGTGCTCTTCGATCCGGAACGAATCGTCCGACGAATTCTGCGGCAATATGCTGAGCATCCGCAGCGCTACCGCCGTTTCCAAACAGAAGCACTTTACGGCCCTGACGAAATGCAGTGCTCAACGCGGTGGCCGCATCCGCGACTTTCCGGCCGTTGTTCTTGAAGAATAGTGTTTTTACCCGCGCACTTTCTCCAGCTAATTCCTCGATCAGGCTTATCGTTTGATTCATTTCAGTACCTCGGCCAGGGCTTGTCCTGTGTATGAGCTTGAGGTTTCGGCAACCTGTTCCGGCGTACCGGCGGCCATGACAGTTCCCCCGTGCGCACCGCCTCCAGGGCCCAGATCAATCACCCAGTCGGCGGTTTTAATCACGTCCAGATGATGTTCGATAATAATTACCGTGTTCCCCAGGTCTGTCAATCGATTGAGAACATGCAGCAGTTTTTGAACATCATCAAAATGAAGACCCGTTGTGGGTTCATCGAGAATGTATAAAGTCTTTCCGGTCGCCCGCTTGCTCAGTTCCTTGGCAAGCTTGATTCGCTGGGCCTCGCCGCCGGAAAGTGTAGTAGACGACTGACCCAGGCCGATATATCCAAGTCCAACATCGACCAAAGTCTGCAGCTTCGCCTGAACCTGGGGAATGTTCTCCAACAACGGCAATGCATCCGCCACCGTCGAATTCAAGAGTGTGCTGATGGAGCTTCCCTTGTACTCGATTGAGAGAGTTTCGCTGTTGTACCGCCGGCCACGGCACACTTCGCATGTCACATAAACATTGGGAAGGAAGCTCATTTCAATTTTTCGAAGTCCGTCACCCTGGCACGCCTCACAACGACCTCCCTTGACATTGAAACTGAATCGTCCTGCCTTATAACCACGCGCACGAGATTCCGGCAGCATGGCGTAAAGTTCGCGAATGGGTGTGAAGACTCCGGTATAGGTCGCCGGATTGGACCGGGGCGTGCGGCCGATCGGGGACTGGTCAATCTCAATGACTTTATCGATCAGGTCCAGACCTTCAATGCACCTGTGCGAGCCAGGATCATCGATCGACCTGTAGATCTTTCGGGCGAGCGCCTTGTACAAAATTTCATTTACCAGCGTCGATTTTCCAGAGCCAGATACTCCAGTCACCACAGTCATCAACCCGATTGGAAACGAAACATCGATGTTATTCAGATTGTGCTCAGAGGCTCCACGGATCACGACCGCCTTATGATTGGGAGAGCGCCTTTTTTTCGGGACGGGTATTTCCAGTCGATGCGACAGATACTGTCCGGTGAGGCTTTCGGGATTTTCCGAAATCACTTCAGGAATTCCAGCTGCGACGAGATGTCCGCCTTGAGTCCCCGCGCCAGGCCCCAGATCGATGACGTAGTCGGCGCGTCGGATCGTTTCTTCGTCATGCTCCACGACGATGACGGTATTCCCAAGGTCGCGGAGATCCTCCAGAGTTGCCAGAAGACGCGCGTTGTCCTTGTGGTGTAAGCCGATGGAAGGCTCATCGAGTACATACAAGACTCCACGAAGACGTGATCCGATTTGAGTCGCAAGCCGGATCCGCTGGCTCTCTCCGCCGGACAGCGTATTGGCCGCACGGTCGAGACTGAGATAACTGAGTCCGACGTTATTGAGAAACTCCAGCCGATCGCGAATTTCCTGGATGATTCGGCCGGCGATCAGATGCTCGCGTTCTCCCAGTTTCAATCCGGCGAAGAACGACAGTGATTCGGTTATCGGTGACGCCGCGACTTCCGCGATGGTGCGATTCGAAACTCGGATTGCCAGGCTCTCCGGTTTCAGACGTGCGCCTCCGCAAGCGGTGCACGCTCGCGTGACCATGAATCCCGCCAGATCTTCGGCGATGGGACTGTCGGGATCATTCTTCGAGGCCAGGAAATCCATGATTCCATCGATTCGCTTGCCCTTTTCCCTGGATCCGAACAGCATCGCCTGCTGGACTTTTGCGCTGAATTGATCGAACGGTTGCGCCAGGTCGGCGTCCAGGGCGGCAGCGATCTTCTTAATGTGATCTTCCAGCTCGTCATCGAGCCAGGTATTCGTGACGGACAGCCCGCCCTGCAGCAAAGGCTTTGTCCGATCGATAACGATTCGCGACGGGTCGAAGTCATACTTCATTCCCAACCCATTGCATGTTTCGCATGCGCCATAGATGCTGTTGAATGAAAACGTGCGCGGTTCGATCGCTGGAATGCTGATACCGCAATCAATGCATGCCATTCTTTCCGAATAGAGCCGCTCCTCACCATCCACGACTGCAACCAGCACAACCCCCTGCGCCAGTTTGGTCGCCTGCTCGACCGAAGACTCGAGGCGGCGATCAATGTCTTTCTTGATCAGCAGGCGGTCCACAACGACTTCAATGGTGTGGTTCTTCTTCTTATCCAGATCGATCGGCTCGTCCAGATTGTGCAGAACACCATCGATGCGTGCTCTGACGTAGCCGCTCTTGGCCAGTTCCTGCAGCTGCTTCCTGAATTCGCCTTTTCGTCCGCGGACGATAGGCGCAAGAATCATGACGCGCTCGCCTTCGGGCAGGCCTCGGACATGCCGAACGATCTGGTCCGGCGTCTGTTTTGAAATCGACTTGCCGCATTCCGGACAGTGCGGAACGCCGATCGAGGAAAACAAAAGCCGGAGATAATCGTATATTTCGGTAACGGTTCCAACGGTTGACCGCGGGCTTCGGGAGGCGGTCTTCTGTTCAATGGATATCGCCGGTGAAAGTCCTTCAATGGAATCCACATCCGGTGGCTCCAGCCGGTCCAGAAATTGCCGCGCATACGCCGATAGCGACTCCACATACCGCCGCTGACCTTCGGCATAGATGGTGTCGAACGCCAGACTGGATTTTCCAGATCCGCTCAGGCCCGTAATGACCGTTAGCTTGTTTCGCGGAATCTCAACGTTGACTCCTTTGAGATTGTGCTGACGGGCGCCGCGGACTGTGATGAATTGAATGCCCTGAGACATGGAACCCTGCATTATAGCCGGAAATGAGTTCTGCGTGACGACTGCGTACTTCCGGTTTCGGGCCATTATCGCGGTCTATGACCCCTGGGTGCCTGGTCTTGAAGGTCGTAGGGCGTCACAGACCGCCCCGCAGTTCTGCCTCTGAGCAATGTCCATCATAGCGGCGGGTTGCTGAGCTAGAATCGCCGTCATGGGCTTCCTCCGAGAATTTATTGCCAGTCCCATCACGACCGGATCCATTACTCCGAGTTCTCGTCACCTTGCTCGAACAATGGTGGAGGGCCTGGATCTTTGTGATGCGGACATTGTCCTCGAGTATGGTCCCGGAACCGGAGTCTTCACGGAGTTCGTATTACGTGAATTAAGGCCGGAAGCGAAGTTTGCCGCCATCGAACTCAATCCACACTTTGCCAAGGCTTTCAAATTGCGCTATCCGGATGTGCTCCTCTTTCAGGACAGCGTTTCCAACGTCGAAGGTTTGTGCAAACGTGCCGGAGTCCAGACGGTAGACTGCGTCGTCTCCGGATTGCCATGGGCTACATTTTCGGAATCACTGCAGGTGGAATGTCTGGACGCGATGATGCGCGTCCTGAAGCCGGGAGGACGGTTTGTGACGTTCAGCTATGTCCACAGCCTCGCACTCGCCGGATCGAGACGATTCGCAAACCGATTACCCGAATACTTCAAAACGGTTTCAAAAAGCTCGGTCGTCTGGCTGAATCTGCCGCCCGCGTTTGTTTATCGCTGCCAGAGGTAGGTGTAATTCGCGGACGACTCGATTCGACATCGGGAACCAGGCGGTTTAGGACGAAAGCTTTGGAGAGTCGCGAAACAGCAGACGCTTTAAGCTTTCCGACGGCTTACTGGCCCATTTGCTCCCATTGGCTGGCAAGTTCGGAGTAAAGCTTTTCCAGCTCCTCCCGAATTGCAGCGTGCCGCCGATGCGCGGATTCCCAGTTCATTGCAGGATCAGGATTGGCGAAGCCATCCTCGAGACTCTTCAACTCCGTCTCAAGTCGCGAAATATTTTCTTCAATCTGTTTTACGGAGGTTTGAAGCTTATCTCTCCGATTTTTGCTCATGCCACCCGCTGGCGTTGCGGAAGCCGGTTGAGTTGCCGCCGCCATTTCGACAATGGGCTGGCCGGCACGGCGGCCTTCCATCAGCCATTCTTCAAATGCCGAAAGCCGGTCAAACGTGTACGCACGCTGGTCCTCGATGTACATGAGGTGTGTTGCAATTTTCCGGGCCAGATAACGATCGTGGGTCACAAACAGAATCGTCCCAGGATATTCGAGCAGCGCTGATTCGAGAGCTTCTCTCGATGCGATATCCAGATGGTTTGTTGGTTCATCCAGCGCCAGCAAGGCAGGTCCTTCATATATGAGTTTCGCAAGAGCCAGACGAGACTTTTCGCCGCCGCTGAGACTGTCTATCTTTTTAAAGACGTCATCACCACTGAACAGGAACATTGCCAGATACGAACGCAATTCGCCATCCGTCGGTTTCATATCGAGACTTCGAATTTCTTCGATGATCGTCGCAGTCGGATCCAGGCCCGAAAGCTGCTGGTCGTAATATCCGAGTTCGAGACCGTCTGCCCATTCCATTTCGCCGGAAATTGGCGAGACTTCTCCGGTCAACGTGCGTAGCAATGTCGTCTTGCCGGACCCGTTCGCACCAAGAATTGCCCAGCGTTCCCTTCGTTCGACCTGGAATTGCAGGCTCCGGATCAGCGGCTTGTCGTAACCAATCGTCAGATCTTCCGTGCGAAGAACATGCCGGCTGCCTCGATCCACGGGCATGAATTTGAACTTCACTTTTTCCGAACTCGCCCGGGGACGTTCCAGGCGATGCACTCTCGCCAGAAGATTGCGGCGCGATTTTGCTTGCTTCGTCTTCTGTCCCGCCAGATTCCGCCGGATGTAGTCTTCCTGATTTTCAATCCATCGCTTTTGAAGATGCCATTCCTTCTCCTGCCGTGCCAGTCGCTCTTCCCTGCCACGAACATAGTCGGTGTAGTTTCCGGGGTAATCGCACAACCGGGAATTCTCGATCTCCAGAATGCGGTTCACAACGCGATCCAGGAATATCCGATCATGAGACACGACCACGATCGTCTTCGCGGTGTCCTTGAGGAATTTTTCAAGCCATTCGATCGATCGAATATCCAGATGATTGGTCGGCTCGTCGAGGAGCAGCAGATCGGCTTCGGAAAGCAGAAGCTTTGCGAGTGCGAGCCGGTTCTTCTCACCACCCGAGAGTGCCCGGGATTCCCGCATGAGCATGGGGCGAGTGAAACCAATTCCGAGCACCGCCGCTTCCGCCATCGACCGGAATCGGTAGCCGCCTTTGTGCTCAAACTCGTGTTGCAGTATGGCGTATCGATTCAGAAGCTCAGGGTCGGCGTCACTTGCGATTTCGTGCTCAAGATCTGCAAGCTCTTTCTCCGCAGCGATGAGGTCGGAGAAGGATCGAAGGGCTTCATCCAGTACAGTCGTGCTCTCGTGAAAATCCGGAATCTGTTCGAGAGTTCCCGTAGAAAGTCCGCTTCTGCGGTTGACCGCGCCTTCGTCGGGGTCCTGCGCTTTGGCGAGTATACGGAGCAGTGTGGTTTTTCCGGAGCCGTTGTTCCCGATGAGACCGATCTTCTCACCGGGATTGATCTGAAAGCTAACGTCTCGAAGAACGGTTTGGGCGCCGTAGGATCTCGATACGCTGCTTAACTGGAGAAGCACATCTGAACTTAGGCTGCTTTCTTTGCTGCCTGGGGATCCTTCAGGATTTCGATCGCTTTCTTCAACTGGCGATCCTCATTGTTTGCAGGAACATCTTTTTTTGGAACAGCAGGTATTTCGACTTCCCGTTCCGCGCTCAAGTCGATTTGCTCTTCTTCCTGCGATGTGATCTTCACCTGCGGCTCAATACCGACTTCCTCGATATCCTTGCCGGTTGGAGTGTAGTATCTGGCGACAGCGATCAGCAGAGCTGCTCCGTCATCCATCGGAATGAGTTTCTGTACGGATCCGTTACCAAACGTCGTCCATCCGACGACCTGGCCTCGCTTGTTGTCCCGTATTGCACCGGCTACGAGCTCGGCCGGCCCGGAAGTTCCCTCATTGACGAGCACGGCCAGCGGAGCTTTCGTCAGAGCAGCACGAGGATCGACCGTTAAAGTCCGTTTTTCCGATTTCTGTCCGACGGTATAACCGATGGTACCGCTATCCATAAACACGTTTGCGAGCGCGATACCCTCGGTCTCATCGCCGCCCGCGCTAGCCCTCAAATCCAGAATGACGCTCGTCGCGCCCTTCTTCAGAAGATCGTCAATATTCTTGCGCGCTTCCTCGGCCTTGCCGGTACTCAACATCGGCACATGGACATAGGCGATATTGTTTTCGAGCATTTTGGAATCCACAGCCGGCGCCTTCGCAACGCCACGTGGGATGGTCATGGATTCGGGATCAAAATTATTTTTACGCAGCATGACCGTCAGATTGGCCGGTTTGTCCGGCGGGTTCGCCAGAAAGCCATCGACCTGGACAAGATTCATTTCCCGCGTTGGGAATCCGTCGATCGATTCAATCATATCGCCGGTGCTGAGGCCTGCCTTCTGTGCGGGTCCGTCGGGCAGCACCGAAAGGATCATCGGATAGCCTGCGCGCGTGCGACCGAGAATGACACCAATTCCCGGCGTTTTCAGAGGATCGAAGCTTCGATAGAATGCGACATCTTTCGCGCTCAGATATCCACCCTCTGGATCGACCGTTTCGATCAAACCGCGGATCGCGCCATTGAGTGCGAGTTCGGACGATGGCTTGTCGACGTAGTCATTTCGGACCTTGTCCAGAACCTCATTGAACAGGGCCAGCTCGCGATACGATCCGTCCTGTGCGCTGACTCGATGAAGCATCCCTCCAACAATGGCGTAAGTCACCAAAATTGAAGAGAGCAGCAAAACTCCGTATTTGCCCTTTGGATTCAAAATGACCTCCAGATCGTGCTAGGGATTATAACTGGTTCAAATCCACGTTGTATCATGGAAAAACATGCGAATTATGGGATTAGACGTGGGCGACAGAACAATTGGAGTCGCGATCAGCGATTCATTATTAATGACGGCCCAGGGAAAGTCCACCATTCAGCGCTCGGGGTTTGAAGCCGAAGCTCGACATTTACGTGGCCTGGCCGAAGAATATGACGTGCATGAGATCGTCGTCGGCAATCCCCTCCATATGGACGGAAGGCCCAGCCGTCAGGGTGATAAAATCATGAAATTCGGCCGGCGACTCGGCCAGGAACTCAAATTACCAATCATCTTCTGGGACGAACGTCTAACCAGCGTAGCCGCTGAGGAACACCTGGAGGAGATGGGACTCAATTGGCGCGAACGGAAGAAACACGTGGATAAAATTGCTGCCATGTTCATACTTCAGAGCTATTTGAACAGTCTGACAAAGACTATTCCATGATGAAGATTGCCCGGGTTCTTCTTACTTTCTTTTTCCTGCTGGTTGGCCTGGGAGTCGCCGGGTACTTCTACCTTCAGCCGGAATTTCATGTTCCTCATTCCGCGGGCCCCGATCCCGTCCTTGTTGAAATACCGAAAGGCGCTGGAACGCGAGATGTCGTCCGTCTGCTGAAAAACCGCAACATCATTCAAAACGAATACCTCGCGCTCGGATATCTAGCATTTACCGGCAATAGAGGGAAGCTGCAGGCGGGAGAATACTTGTTTGACGGGCCAATGTCCGTCAGCGAAGTTCTTGAAAGGATCGCCAGTGGACGAGTTTATCTGCATAAGTTCACGGTCCCGGAAGGAGCCACCATCCGCCAGATGGCAATGAAATGGGAGGAACAGGGCTTCGGTTCGGCGCAGGACTTCCTGAACGCCACGAAAGGTTCCGTAGGCATGGTTCATGACCTTGATGCCGAAGCGGATTCTTTGGAAGGTTATCTTTTCCCGGAAACCTATTTATTTCCGGTCCGAACCACACCGCAGCAGGCCGTCGAAGCCATGGTCGCGCGGTTTCACGATGTTATCGGGAAATTGCATCAGTTGATTCCCCCCGACCAGTGGCCGGCGAACCTCCATCAAACCGTGATCCTGGCCTCAATTGTAGAGTCGGAAGCCGCAGAAGATGAGGAACGCGCGGTGATCGCTTCGGTTTACCAGAATCGTTTAAGAAAGAGTATGCGGCTGCAGTGCGATACCACGGTGATTTATGCACTGGAACGGGAAAACCGCTACCGCGGGAAATTAACGTTGGGCGATCTTAAATTTGATTCGCGTTACAACACTTACGTCTATCAGGGCCTTCCTCCCAGCGCCATCACAAATCCGGGCTATGAATCTCTTGTTGCTGCATTCCGGCCCGCATCCACGAATTACATCTTTTTTGTACGAACTGCCGGCGGACGCCACACATTTTCAGAGACCCTCGCCGCGCACAATAGTGCTGTCAAAAAATATCGAGCCATGAGCCAAGCCAAGTAAGCGGCGCCCGTGTTGTCCCAATTGGAGGTGTTTGGAGCAATCCTTCTCCTGAATGGCGTATGGACCGGAGACAGCGTAAACACTCATTCGGAGACATGGTGAACACATTCAAGGCAGTAAAACTAGCCAGCGTGTCAGGAAGCTGCCATCATTCGGCAGTTGTGCCGTCGATATCGGGTGAGTTCGGCAACGGCATACAAGTGGATTCGACGGTGTCGAGAGGCCGCGAGGCGAGTTTGACGCAGCGTTCCCCTTCAAAAGAAGACATCCCATGCTTCATCCTTTTCCGTCGGACGAAGGGTTACTGGATACCCGCGGAAACCCTTGCCGACTGAAAGTCTTCGACGTTTAAATGAAATCTTGCCGTTTTCATCCTCCGAATGAGTGTTCACGACGTCTCCGGTCCATACAAATGGAGCGGGTACCGCGAAGCGGCGGGTGAGGGGTGTAAGACCAAAATACGTTGAAGAAGACTTTGCTGTACCTCTCATCCGACCCGTCGGGTCACCTTCTGTTTTCAGGAAGGATTTTCTAGCGGAACGCGGGATTCCTTCGATATTCCTGAAAGCTTTTCAGGTTCTGATCTTTTTTGGAAAGTATGGGGTCGGTATAGGGCCAGGCAATACCGACATCCGGATCATTCCAGGCAATGCCGCCTTCGAATTCCGGATTGTAGAAATCGGTTTGCTTGTATTGAACTTCACAATAATCCGACATCGTTGCAAATCCATGTGCGAAGCCCTCCGGAACCCATAGCAACGATTTGTTTTTGTCCGTCAGCTCAATGCTGAATGACTTGCCGAACGTGGGAGACCGTTCGCGCAGATCCACGGCAACGTCCAATATTCGCCCGACCGTACAACGCACGAGCTTGCCCATCGGTGCGCGCATATCCTGATAGTGCAGGCCGCGCAGAACGCCATAGCGCGATGCGGAATGCGAATCCTGAACAAAGTTGGCGTCTATACCTGAGGCGGCAAAATCCCTTTTATTCCAGCTCTCCATGAAAAAACCGCGCTCGTCCTGGAAATACTCAATGTCGACTATTAGAAGGTTTGGCAGCGGAGTCTCTGTTATTCGTGTTTTCATAAATGGTGCATCATTATTCATTATGAGAATCGTTCTCGGTCTGGGCTCCAACATGGGTGACCGTGAAAGTCATCTCCGCGAAGCTCTCGCTTCCCTTCAACAGCGCCAGATCACCGTCCGGCGAAGTGCTTCATTGTATCTGACTGAACCCCGGGATTACACCGACCAGCCGTGGTTCATCAACACCGTTGCCGAGGTGGATACAGAGCTGCAGGCTGTGGAGCTACTGAAATGCTGTCTTCTGATTGAACGCGAAGCCGGTCGAATCCGGGATCACTCGCGCGGGCCACGCCCCGTCGATCTTGATATCCTCTTCTACGGCGATCAGCAGATTCAAACCGCAAACCTTATTGTTCCCCATCCTCGATATGCGGATCGTCGATTCGTCCTCGCACCACTTGCCGAGCTTGCTCCGGATTTTCGAGACCCGATCAGCGGGGTCACAATCCAGCAACTCCTTGAACTTTGTCCGGATTCCGGCGAAGTACATCTTTATGCGCCGCCTCTACTTTAGAAATGCCATGATGCGTCGCTTCAGTTCCTGACTTTCTTTGCGAGTCCGAACGGCGACAAAGACGGTATCGTCTCCGGCAAGACTCCCCACAACCTCCGGCCAGCCGGCGTTATCGATAGCCAGCGATACTGTGGACGCATTTGCCACCCCCGTCTTCAGTACGACAATGTTCTGGGCAACAGCCACTTCATGGAGGAATTCACGAAGAATGCGGCGAATGGAATCATCGTAGGCCTGAGCGGATTCGGCACCCATAACGGCATAGACGCCTCCGGTTTTCGCCAGTCGCAGTTCCTGAATATCCCGCGAAAGCGTTGACTGGGAAACGTCAATCTTTCGCGCCAGCAACCTCTCCAGCAATTCTTCCTGACTTGCGATTTCCTGATTTCGAACCAGGTCCAAGATGGCATTCTGGCGGATTTTCTTCATAAGTGAGGTCCGATGCGCGGCGATTATAGCAAATCGATGAACATTAAAAATCGTTGACCCCCGGGTGACCGATACGCATACTTATTCAATATGGTGCATAACTATGCAGATATGTTGTCGCTTGGTCAACTGTCGGCGCCCGAATTTTCCCACTTGCTTCTATCGGCCGCCGATCAACGAAGGATTCGCGGGGATTTTACGCTCGCAGGAAAAAATCTCGCTTTGATCTTCGAGAAACCCTCGTTACGGACGCGCGTCACCTTTGAAGTTGCCATTCGGCAGCTCGGTGCCTGGCCAATACTTCTCGGGACCGGAGAGAGCCGGCTCGGGGAGCGAGAAAGCATTCCCGATCTCGCGCGGAATCTGTCGCTCTGGGTGGATGGCATCGTGGCCCGCGTATACAGGCATGTTGACCTGGAAGAGCTTGCGACATTCGCGACGATCCCGGTGGTCAACGCACTTAGCGATTGGGAACACCCCTGTCAGGCACTGGCTGATATTCTGACGTTGTGGGAAGTCTGGGGCAGTTTTGAGAACAAAAGTGTCGCGTATGTTGGCGACTGGAACAACGTTTCACGTTCACTTTGGAAAGCGTGCGAGCTCACAGGTGTTTCCTTCCGTGCGGTTGGTCCGAAGGAGTATGCCCCTCAAGCCGGGGAAAAAGTCCCGTACTTTACCGATATCGATGCTGTGGAAGGAGCCGACGCCATCTATACCGACGTCTGGACCAGCATGGGACAGGAAAGCGAAACAAAGGAACGCAACGAAATATTCCGTCCTTATCAAGTCAACGAACGGCTCTTCGCAAAAACCGGTAAGCCGTCATTTTTCATGCACTGTCTCCCGGCACACCGTGGCCTGGAGGTGACGGACCCCGTCATCGACTCCGACAATTCTCTCGTTTTCCGCCAGGCCGCCAACCGTCTTCCGGCAGAAAAGGCAATATTGATTTCGCTCCTGGAGAATCACGATGAAGCAGCAAGTGAAGAAAGCCGTGCTCGCATACTCGGGCGGTTTGGGCACCTCGATCATCATCCCGTGGCTCAAAGAAAACTATGGGTGTGAAGTTATTGCCGTTGTTGCCGACGTCGGACAAGATGAAGAAGTCCACAAACTCGAAGCGAAAGCCCTCCGCAGTGGTGCTTCCAAAGTTTTTATCGACGATCTTCGCAAAGAATTTGTCACCGGCTATCTTTGGCCTCTGCTGAAATCCGGAGCCGTCTACGAAGGAGCATACCTTCTCGGTTCTTCCATCGCCCGTCCCCTGATCGCAAAGCGCCAGATTGAAATTGCAATACAGGAAGGAGCGGATGCGGTGGCGCACGGCTGTCCGGCCATCGGGAACGATCAGGTACGCTTTGAGCGTGCGTACACCGCATTTGCTCCCCAACTGAAAATCATCGCTCCGTGGAGGGAATGGAATATTCGATCCCGATATGAAGCTCTGTCGTATGCGCGCGAGCACAGGATTCAAGTCACGGCGGCGGACGAAAGCACCTATAGTCACGACTCCAATCTCTGGCACATGAGCTACGAAGGAGGAACGCTCGACGACCTCACCGAGGCGCCTCCGAAGGACTTCTTTGAACGCACGATGAATCCGAGTGCGTCCCCGGACGGCGACAGCGAAATCACCATCGACTTTGACAACGGAGTTCCGGTTGGACTCAACGGCACCTCGATACCGCCTGTTCAAATCATCGAGGACCTGAATGAAATCGGAGGAACCAACGGCATCGGTCGCGTCGATCTGGTTGAAGACTGCAACGAGGACGTCAAATCGCGTGGCATCTATGAAACTCCGGGCGGCACATTGATTACGACGGCACACCGAGAACTCGAATCTCTCGTCCTCGATCGGCGAACACGGCATCAGAAGGAAATCCTTGCCATCAACTATGCCCAGCTGGTGTACGACGGGCATTGGTTCAGTCCCCTTCGGGAAGCCCTCGACGCGTTTTTTGCGAAGACGAATGAAAAGATAAAAGGTTCGATCACATTGAGCCTGTATAAGGGAAATATCGTGGTGAAAAGCAGGAAGTCTCCAAACAGTCTCTATCGCGCCGACGTCGCTTCGCTCGCCGCGCAGGCCCATCTATGAAACTTTGGAAAGGCCGGTTCGAGGAGGAACAGGACCCCGTATTCGAGAAAATGAATCGGTCCCTTCCCATCGATGCGGTTCTGCTCGAAGTGGATATCCGCGCCAGCAGAGCTCATGCCAAGGGGCTCCACGACGCCGGCATTCTGAATGAGGATGAATGGAAGACGGTAGACCACGGCCTCGAAGGCATACTGAGTCAGTACTCTACCGATGAAGTCAAGGCGACGGCATATGAGGATATCCACACCTTTGTCGAAGCGACCCTTGCCGAAAAGATTGGAGCTGTCGCACTCAAGCTTCACACAGGCCGCAGCCGAAACGACCAGGTGGCCACGGACTTCCGCATGTACGTCCGCAAGGCCGTCGAATTGGTTGTCACGGATCTTGAAGCGCTGATGATGGAGTTGAGCGAATGCGCGGGCCGTCATCCTCATGTCTTGCTCCCCGCCTATACGCACATGAGACGCGCGCAGCCGATTCGCTGGTGCGACTATTGTCTCGCGTACTTCGAAATGTTCAGCCGCGATCGCGAACGGTTTGAGGGCTCACTCGCGCGCATCAACGTCATGCCGCTGGGCTCAGGCGCCGTCGCCGGGTCGAATTTCGCCCTGGATCGCCAGGCCATCGCAAAGGATCTCGGATTCGTACGCGTTTCGGCCAATGCCCTGGATGCCACTTCCGACCGGGATTTCGTCCTGGAGTTTCTTTCGAACGCGGCCATCGCCATGGCGCATGCGAGCCGGCTCGCGGAGGACTGGATACTTTATTCGTCCACTGAGTTTGGCTTTCTCGAGCTTTCCGAAAAGGTCACTACCGGCAGCAGCCTGATGCCGCAGAAGAAAAATCCGGATGGATTGGAGCTCATTCGCGCAAAGGCCGCAATGACGGCTGGCTTGCTGAGCGGATTTCTTTCGGTCGTCAAAGGATTGCCGACCGGCTACAACAAAGATCTTCAGGAAGACAAGGAAGCGATGCTGACGGCGTTCGAAAATATCTGGCTGACACTCAGCGTGCTGCGTCTCACTATTCGAACTGTAGTTCTGAACGAATCGAGGATGCAGGATGCGGCTTCCGATTCCTTCATGGGCGCAACGGATCTGGCAGACTATCTTGTCCTGAAGGGCGTTCCGTTTCGTACAGCCCACGATACCGTTGCGCGCGCCGTCCGCGCCGCGCTAACGGAAGGGAAACAACTGTCGGAGGTCGACTTGAAGACTTTTTCAGCGGAGTTTGGGGACCTTCCTGCGGATTACCTTCAGCCAGCGAACATCGTTGGCCGCAAAGACAAGTCGTTCACTCGCCCGAAGGGACTGTAGATTCGGGCGGCGAATATTTTCATGCGGTACACCTGACCTGGTGCTTCGCACCGCCTTCTCCCGTCTGGAGAGGGATTGGTCCGAAACGTTTTCACGAGCCAATCAGTGGGGATCTCCAAAAACAGTGCGGCCCACCGTAACACTGGCGACGCCGCCGGCAAGGGCGGCTTCTACGGCCCGAATCTTCGGTTTCATTCCGCCACTGACGAACGAAGCATTCGCCAGAGAAACTTCCCGCGGGACACGCTCGATCACTGTACGTTCGGCATCCATCACTCCCTCGACATCCGTTACAAAAATCAACCGATGAGCCTTTAGAGCGAGTGCGACCGCGGCAGCGGTTTCATCGCCATTGACGTTCAGCAAAGCGGAATCACCAATCCCCAAAGTCGGAATGACCGGAACGTGACCATTTTCGAGCAGGTGATTTAGCGCCTTGGAATCCGCGCGAACATTGGTTCCCACCAGTCCCCACGGTCCGCTCTTCTTCTCCGCATGAACTGCGCCAAACACGCCTACCGCGGATATGCCCGCCTTCTGCAGCGCGACTACAAGCCCGGTATGAACTTCGCCAAGCAACGCCGCAGCGACGGCGGCCAGCGCGACGGTGTCGGTAACCCGAAGTCCGTCGATGAATTCCGACTTCACGTTCATCTTACCCAACATGCGCGTGATTTGTATTCCGCCGCCATGGACCACAGCGAGCTTCGCTGCTCCGAATGCCAGAATTCGCGCCACAGCGGCATCTGGTTTTTCCAGCAGGGCGCCACCGATTTTGATTACCGTTACCTCCGTCATTGAGCCAGTCTCGGATGCAACCCGGCTTTTGTCTCACATCCCAGCATCAGATTGAGATTCTGAATGGCCTGGCCCGCGGCGCCCTTTACCAGGTTGTCTATCGCCGACACGATAACAGTTGTTCTTCCCGCCGTCGCAATTCCGATCTGACAGTCGTTCGTGTGAACGACTCCCTGAATGTCCGGCAAAATGCCTTCCGGCGTAATTTTGACGAACGGTGAATTTGCATACGCCGAGGCAAGAACAGAACGTGCCGAAGTGCCTTCCCCGTGCTGAAATACAATCGTTGACAGAATCCCGCGCGTAATCGGAATCAAATGGGGCGTGAACACGAAATTGTCGGCCAGCGCCTGGGGCAGGAAGGCCAGCATCTCCGGGGTGTGCCGGTGGCGCAGAACCGCATACGCTCTCAGGTTTTCGTTCACTTCGCAGAAATGGGTTTCAAGCTTCGGATGGCGGCCGGCTCCGGAGACACCGGACTTTCCATCCACAACCACAAGGGAACTCGGCGAAATCACACCCGTCGAATACAGAGGAGACAACGGCAGTATGACCGATGTCGCATAACAGCCGGGATTCGCCACAACCTGTGCGGTACGTATCGTGTCTGCAAACAGCTCGGGCATGCCATAGACGGCCTGCTGCAGAATACCGGGCGCTGTATGTTCGAATCCATACCATTTCGGGTAGAGAGCGGTGTCTTTCATTCGAAAGGCGCCGCTCATGTCGATGACGCGAAATCCATCGGCAGCAAGCTCCGGGACAATGCGAAGCGACACTTCGTGTTCCGTTGCGGTAATGACAACGTCCGGACGGGACCGCTGGACTGCGGCGAGACTGTATGCCTGTACTCCGCCGCCATCACCTTTTGAGGTGAAACGTCCGTTGACATGAATGGAAGGATGAGATTTCAACAGGCGGTCGACTTCTCGGCCCGAATACCCTGTGACGCCGATGACGGCGACCGAATAATTATGCATCGCAGTGAATATTTATACAGACGCGGCATTCGCCGGTCAAGTGGTTCTTGCGGATAAGGTTGCGGGAGTTGTGGCCACGGACTATGAGGGCCCCTGCAGCTAGAGTTACCGTGTCAGGTCCGAACGAATATGGCAGCGAAAAACCACGCCTGCACCAGCGCGGTGAACACGGCGGTGGCCGTGGGATCCTGTGTACGACGGCGAACCAGTTCGCCCAGAAACCATAACGCGATCCATAGCAGGACGATGAAATGAGTGATCAACACCAGAAACGCATCATCACGATTCATCGTCGTGACTCCCCATACGACATAAGCCCAAATAAGAATTCGAGTGAGTGTCGAAATTCCTGCGGCTTTCCACCATGGACGTAGCGGTCGCAACAGGACTTCGTCCGCAACGCACAGGGGCAGCACCGCAAGTGTGATTGCGGCAAACCGCCACCATTGTCCGCCAGATAGCGTGAGGTGCACGAATTGAGAACCGATAAAAACCGCAGCGGCTATGACCGATACTGCCCCGAAAAGCCCGACATGAATTTGAGAAAATCGGAGATGCACCCGGCGGGCGTAGAAAGGCAGAAGTGCCAATCCCATCACCAAAATGAAGCTGACGAGGTAGTCCGTCGAAAATAGATGCAACCATTTCAGTAGATCCACGCCACCACATATCCACAGTGCCGCCATGCAAGCTGCAACATAGGAGAGTATTCTCGGTGGCAGAGCCGCTTGTTTTGCAGAGATTGGCTTGCCGCGCAGCCACAGAGCGGCGATCGAAACGGCTGAAAGGATTTCCAGCACGTACAGGAAGAGCCGACGCTCCGAATGCACTCGCGACGGCTCTCCCCCAAGCCACGTGACTACATCGCGGATGAATCCCGGCTGAAGCAGGTAGCCGGAATGTCCGGACCACGGAACACTCCGCAGTGTGACTCCTTCCCTCCCCGAGATTTCAAGCTGAGGAACCCATACCTGGATCCTTGGCAGTTCGAACTGTCCGGTCAGCACGAGCATTCTGTCGGCGCGAATTTTATCGACTGGAGTCGGTGCGGGGGACAACAACACCATCGTCCCGTATGAACGCACACTGGCGAGATCCAGCAACAATGCGCCGCCAAGGGAGTGGCCGATCACAATCGTATCCGGTGCCAGTTTATCCAGAATCGCACTTACAGCCTGGCGAGCGACCACTGCATTGAATCCGACTTTTGAATCTCCGTGTCCCGGCAGGTCGATCGAAAAGGTTTCAAACCCCGCTTCAGACAATCCCAGGCAGAGAAGATTCATCATCTCCTTATTCGCATTGAGACCGTGCACGACAAGTACCCCGCCGCGTCTTTGTCCCTGTGGAGTGTAGTGAAAGTACGGCGTTGGAGGATCTCCGTCGAAAACGCCGAACTGGCGAAATCCGGATGGTTCGGAACTCCATCCAGCCAGTATCAGCAGGGAAAGGAGGAACGCGGTGAGCCACAGACGCACAGACGGCGATGCTATACTACCCGACCAAAGGTTTCAAACGTGGTTTCCATCCAGACTCGAGACTCCATAGGACAGGACGTACGCAGGCTGCAAAGTTCAGGAAAGCGGGTTGTCTTTACCAACGGCTGTTTCGATATCATTCATCCCGGTCACCTGGACCTGCTGAGCCGCGCACGTCAGCTTGGCGATGTGTTGGTCGTTGCGATCAACAGCGACAACTCCGTCCGCCGTCTCAAAGGCCCCGAACGTCCTGTTTTTCCCGAGAGTGAGCGCGCTGAGATTCTCAAGGCCCTGGACGTAGTTGACTTTGTCTGCACCTTCGATGAAGACACACCGCTGGAGACCATTCTCACGATTCGGCCCGATGTGCTGGTTAAAGGATCAGACTGGGCTGCCAATATCGTGGGACAGAGCGAAGTCGAAGGCTGGGGCGGCAAAGTTGAAGCCTTGCCTCTTGTTGCCGGGCAATCGACTACCGGAGTGATTGAACGCGTGCTGCATGGATTGGATTCCAAGAAATCCTGATGGCTGGCCAATCCGAAATGGACGTTCTCGAAAAACGAATTCCGAAGCTGCTCTCTCGTATCTCCGACATTGCGGACTTCCGCCGTATTGCTGCCGATTCTCTTCGTGGAGAGAATGACGTCTTCGTCTCCGGACTTGGCGGGAGCGCACGTTCGCTTTTCATCGCGGGACTCTGGCATGCGGTGCGTCGTCCCATAATCGTGATCACTCCGCATGATCGCGATATCCCGGATCTGGTTACCGATCTGGAATATTTTCACGCCTCAATCAATCTTTCAGGGAATTCCAGTTCCAATATTTCCGTCAGCCGGATAGCGCCGTTCCCAGCCTGGGAAGCTGATCCTTATGCTGGTCTGCCTCCGCATGCGGATATTCAGCAGGCCCGTGCAACGGCGCTGTGGCAGTTGCGCCACAAGCAGGCGGACATCGTTGTGGCATCGATGCGGTCCATTTGTGCGAGGCTGACCGGCCCCACGCAATTCGACAGCTTCAGCCTGCACATTGCCATGGGAGACGAGTTGTCGCAGGAACTGCTCATCGAACACCTTGCGAACGCGGGCTATCTTCGTCAGGAACCTGTGGCCGGACCGGGAGAGTTTTCGGTTCGCGGCGGAATCGTGGATGTCTTTTCTCCATTGATGCGCAGTCCGGTACGCATCGAGTTTTTTGGAGACACCGTCGACTCACTTCGAGAGTTTGATCTTGAGGACCAGCGATCCAGCGGTCCGGTCCAGCGCATCGACATCCTTCCCATGCGCGACACCATTGTCGATCGTGGCCTTCTTCGCCAGTGGGGGGCGCTCGCACGCCAACGCTGGAGCGACGAGAAGTTCGAAAGAGACCTTTCTGAAAAAGTGGATCTCGCCGATGGCGGCGCCATGTTTCCCGGAGCAGAGTTCCTGCTCTCGCTGGGCGCTCCGCTTGAATCGACCATCTTTGACTACATGGATGGCTGCGTTCTTGTGCTGGATGAACCGGAACTTCTTCGAGAAGAACACGACAAGTTTTTGGCGCTGATGCAGCGTCGCTTTGAGCAGACCATGGCGAGCGGTAATCTGGCTCTGTCGCCGGAGGCTTTGTTCCTTACGCCGGACGAATTTGCAAAGCCGAATCCTCAACACCGCCGAGTCCACATCGAACAGCTTGGAGCCGAAGACCCCGGAAGCTTCTCCCGTTTCTTTATACGCTCACAACCCGTCACAAAATGGCACGGCCGGGTAAAAGACATGGCGGAAGGCATAAGGACTTCATTCGGAAATGCGAATCAGGTTGTTCTTCTGGCCAGCACCCTTGGCATGGCCGAACGGCTGCGTGATTTGCTTCATGAATACGATGTTCCATTTCGACTGGAATTCGGCGAACAGCCTCTGAAGGCATTGAAGGTATCAGAAGATATTTCCGCACCTGTCATCGGAATTGGTCGCATATCCACCGGCATGCGTCTGCCGGACATTTCGTTGGAGATTTACGCGGAGGCCGATATCTTCGACGAAACCGAACGTCAGGTAACTCCGCATCGGCGCCGCCAGAAGATTTCCGCGTTTATCTCCGATCTTCAGGACTTGAAACCTGGCGACTACGTGGTTCACATCGATCACGGTATCGGCACGTATCACGGCATCACGCTGGTCCACGACAGGGAGTGCATGGTCATTCTCTATCAGGGAGACGACCGGCTTTACGTTCCGCTCGAGCGCCTGGATCTCGTCCAGAAGTATTCCTCTTCCGAAGGTGCTAAACCATTACTGGACAAACTTGGCGGCACGACATGGGTCGCGCGTAAGACTCGAGTTCGGAAAGCGATTCGCGATATGGCGCAGGAACTGTTGAAGCTGTACGCGCAGCGGAAGGTCGCCAATGGATACGCATTTTCCGAAGACACCGAATGGCAGAAGGAATTCGAAGAAGCGTTTCAATACGATGAGACTCCCGACCAGCTGACGGCCATTGCCGACATCAAAAAGGACATGGAAAATCCGATACCCATGGACCGACTGGTCTGCGGGGATGTCGGCTATGGCAAGACTGAAGTCGCAATGCGGGCCGCTTTCAAAGCTGTATCCGACGGGAAACAGGTGGCGGTACTGGCTCCGACGACCATCCTGTGTTTCCAGCATTTCGAAACGTTCAAGGAACGTTTCGCGGCATTTCCGGTGAAGATCGCCATGCTCAGCCGATTCGTCGGGCCGAAGGAGCAAAAGGCGATTCTGGCTGAGGTCGAGGCCGGAAAAATTCACATCGTCGTGGGCACCCATCGATTGCTTTCGAAGGACATCCACTTCCAGGATCTCGGCCTGATGATTGTCGATGAAGAGCAGCGATTTGGTGTGGCGCACAAAGAACGGCTCAAGCAGATCAAAACACAGGTCGACGTCCTGACGATGACCGCAACGCCGATTCCTCGAACCTTGAATATGGCGCTTAGTGGTTTGCGTGACATGTCGGTAATTGAGACACCGCCGCGGGATCGACTGGCAATTCAGACAGTGGTCGTCAAGTTCCGTCCCCTGGTGATAGAGAATGCCATCAATTTCGAGCTGGAGCGCGGTGGCCAGGTTTATGTGGTGCATAACCGCGTCGAATCGATTTACTCGCTGGCGGACCTGATCCGCAAGCTTTGTCCGAAGGCACGCGTGGGCGTCGGGCACGCGCAGATGGGCGAGAAGGAACTCGAATCCATCATGACCCGTTTCATGCATCATGAATTTGATGTGCTTGTCGCGACGACGATCATCGAGAATGGTCTGGATATACCACTGGCCAATACGCTTGTTGTCAACCGCGCCGACAAATTTGGACTGTCCCAGCTTTATCAGCTGCGTGGTCGAGTCGGCCGATCCAATCGGCGTGCTTACGCCTACCTTTTGATTCCGTCAGATGATTCTCTAACTCCTATTGCGCGCCGCCGTCTTGCAGCAATCCAGGAATTCAGCGAGCTGGGAGCCGGTTTTAGAATTGCCGCTCTCGATCTGGAGTTGAGGGGGGCTGGTAACTTATTGGGAGGACAGCAACACGGGCATATCGAAGCCATCGGATTCGACTTATATTGTCAATTGCTCGAACGAACCGTCGAAGAGCTCCGCACCGGCATGGAATTGCCGGACGTCGAGACCGCCATCAGCTTGAAAGTCGATTTGAAGATTCCATCGGACTTTATCGATGACGAACTTCAACGATTGCGCATCTACAAACAAATTGCCTCCGCTCGTACCGAGCCCGAAGTGGATGATTTGTACCGCGAATTGGAAGACCGGCTCGGGGAACTGCCGCTGCCCGTTCGCAATCTGCTGGAGTATGCAAGGCTTCGGATCCTGGGGCGCGCAAGGGGAGTTATCGCCATTGAACGAACGGTTCATGGCATTGATATTCGATTTCATGAGTCGGCTCGCATCGATCCGGAACGCGTGATTGAACTCGTCGGGCGCGGCGAAGGGCTATCGTTTGCGCCACCGACAACGCTTCGGCTTGGCCGTACGGGTTCGCGGTCCGATCTCTTTGCCAATATCGGTGACATCTTGCGCGAGATCGCTTAGCGAAATAAGATGCACGAAGGAGTTGTGATGAAAAAATTCGCCGTCGCGATTGCATTGACGATAGCCGTATCGGTACCCGCGGTTGCGCAAAAGGTTATTTCCCAGATTGCTGCGAAGGTGAATAAGGACATTATTCTGGCTTCCGAGCTCAAGCGGGCTGAAGACGATATTCGTTCCGAACTGGTCGAGCAGCAGAAACTTAAAGGTCCGCAGTTGCAGCAGGCCATGGAAGCACGCTCGAAGGACATACTGCGGGATCTCATCGACAAGTACCTCATTTTGCAGGAAGCTGCCGATCTGGGCCTGGATGCCAACCTCGAAGTGCTCAAACAAATCGAACAGCTCAGGATCGATAACAATTTTCCGACTCAGGAAGCCATGGAAGCGGCGATGATCCGGCAGGGAATTTCAATCGATGAAGTAAAGGACAGCATTCGATACCGAAACCTGCGGTCACAGGTTCTTCATCACGAAGTGACCGGGAAGATTGTTATCACGACAGAAGAATCAAGGGCTTACTACGAAGCCCATAAGAAGGACTTCGATCGCCCGCCCGGAGTTGCCCTTGGAATGATCCGCGTATCGATAGACGGCTTGTCGCCCGCTGAGATCGAAGCAAAGAACAAGACCATGGCGGACGCCCTGGCTGCTCTCAAAAAGGGCGACGAATTTGGAGAAGTCGCACGGAAATATTCTGAAGATCCAACCGGCCAGGACGGTGGAAACCTGGGCTTCTTCGAACGCGATGATGACGGGAATTATGGGCTAGCCTCCCCGGAGATGGAAGAAACCGTTCGGAAAATGACGAAGGGCCAGACTACAGAGATCATTTCAAATCCTGAGACTCACAGCCTGATGATTCTGAAATTGCTGGACAAGCACGACGGCGGAATCCTCTCGTTCGAGACAGCGCAGACCGAAATCTTCAATATCCTAATGGACCAGCGCGCCGAGCCCAAAGTGCGCGCATATCTTACGAGACTCCGCGCCCAGGGCTATGTTGAGGTGTATCCGGGTTTCACGGATACGGGCGCCGCAACAAAGCCGATCCGGGCTTCCGATACCGCACCTCCCAGAGAAAAGTAAATGCCGGCGTTCCAAACCGGTTGGACCTGATGCGTCTCGATTTGTTTCTAAAGTGGAGTCGGGTCATTCTACGCCGGACCCTCGCAAAGGAAGTGTGTGACGCCGGGCGCGTTACCGTGAATGACAACGTATCCCGGGCCGGACGCGAAATGCGTGTCGGTGATATCGTCGAAATTGAATTTCCGCGTCGCCGGATGAAATTTCGCATTCATTCAATTCCTTCACATGCCCCCGGAAAAGAAGGCGCAAGGGAGATGATCGAATTACTTGAAGAGCGAAGGACAGCGACGGAATCGGAATAACTCTCTGGTGTTGACGCCGCTGGAGCTCGACATCATGAAAGCGGTATGGCAGCGCTATCCCATCACGGTCAAAGACGTTCAGACCGCAATTCATCCTCAGCGCAAGCTTGCCTATACCACCGTCATGACGATCATGCATCGGCTTTTTCTCAAAGGGTTTCTTCATCGTGCGCTCAAGTCCCGTACTCACTACTACGAACCCACCGTCGGGTTTGCGGATGTCCGGGATGCCGCGGTGAATGGCATGATTGATCATTTCTTTCAAGGCTCCCGTGCCAAGTTCCTGAGTTTCATGGGAAATGACGGCGAGGCGGAACAGGAGGACCTTCCGGATCGCGAATCCGTTCGCGAAATCGCCGCTCCCTCTTCGTTCGACGAAACGCTCCTTTAGAAAAGTACCGGGTTTGGGTGTTTCGATTTAGAAAGAGGTGTCAGACCCCGTCAGAACCTTTTCCCCTATTTTATTTTTTGAAGAAGAGATCGTAGAGCTGGTTTCGTGAGATTCCCAGCGTCTTGAGAACTGCTTCACGCGTCAGTGGAAGTTCAGGCGGATTATCGGTTCCGGTCAATCCTGCGACGACGACAACGAATTCTCCAAGTTCCCTGGTCCGATCACGCACCTTCGAAAGCTTTCCGAAAAGATACTCCTCGTGGAGCTTGGTTAGCTCGCGGCCGATACAGGCTTCCCGATCGCCTAAGACTTCCTGCATATCTTCGAGCGCGGCCAGAATGCGATGTGGTCCTTCATAAAAGATCAACGTGCCACGATAGGTTCGCAGCGATTCGAGATGTTCGCGCCGGGCTGTCTTTCTGGGCGGCAGGAATCCGACGAACAAAAACTGGTCCGACGGAAGACCGGATGCAGACAGCGCGGTGATGGCAGCATTGGCTCCAGGAATGGAGACCACTGGAATCCCACGGTCGCGACAGAGCCTCACTATCCGGAATCCAGGATCGGATATCGCTGGCGTTCCTGCATCAGAAACCAATGCGATGTTTTCCCCGGTCTCGATTCTGCCGGCGAGTTCCATCGCCTTTTCACGTTCGTTAAAGTCGTGATAACTGGTGAGTGGCTTGTGTATTCCGAAGTGCGAGAGAAGCTTCAGTGTTTGCCGCGTGTCTTCACAGGCGATCAGGTCCGCATTTCGCAAAGTATCGAGTGCGCGGGCGCTGATATCGTTAAGATTCCCGATGGGGGTGGCAACCAGGAACAAGGTGCCCATCAGGAGATTCCGATTGACAGAAACTGCGTGGTCTCTACAATAAGGGCTGCAAATGCATTCGTCTTTCCAATTAAAGCCACTTCATATTCACCACTGTTCGTTTTCGTTCAGTCCAGCCGATTATAATTTTTCTTCCTAATTTTAAGCTTCCATTGAAATAAATGCCCTGGTTCGTCAAGAGCCAGGGCACCCGCATTTCCGGAAGCTCGGTGACTTTGATCTCAGCGGATCATGGTTCCGAATCGAAACCACCGGGTCTTGCTGAAGAAATGAAGCGCAATGGATGTGTATCCTTCCAGCCGTTCCCGGTAAGACGCCGCTGCACCGGTCCAGGGGTCGCTTTCGTAGGACCAGTAGACAAACAGGGGCTTGCCAATAATCGAGTTGCGGTCCACGACCCCCCAATAGCGGCTGTCGTTGCTGTTGTCACGATTGTCGCCCATGACAAAGAAGCTGTCCGGCGGAACAATCTGCGGTTCAAAGTTATCGCGGCTGCTATCGGCCGAATAGTCGGCGTAAATCTTGTACTCTTCGTCCAGTTTTCTTCCGTTCACATAGACGTTTCTGCTCCGCATTTCAATGGTGTCTCCACCTATGGCGATGACGCGCTTGACGAACGGGATGTTGTCCGTGGAGGCGCTGGCAGGAGGCTTGAACGCGATGATATCTCCACGTCGAACTGAACGATGCGGCAACAACGGACGCAAGGGCTCCGGATAGTTTCCCGGAAAAGCGATCTTATCCAGAAAGAAATGATCTCCAACCAGGATCGTTGGTTTCATGGATTCGGTCGGGACCTGGGTTGCCTGGGCAATCAGTGTGGTGAATGCAAGGACGAAAACGATCGTACCCACAAGGCTCTCCGTCCATTCCCGGAACTGGCCCTTCTGAGGAGGCCCACCTGTTGAATAATGAGTGAGCTCGTCCAGGCGGACATCGGGAGATGCGAAAACGACAAGATTGCGAAGTTGAACCTGCGGCGTTTCAAAAACCACGAGGTCGCGAACCGAAACATCAGGTTTGACGCCCTCCACATCCGTCACGCCAGCTTTTCCTTAACCAACTGGCTGACCCGGCTGCCATCCGCGGATTTGCCGGCGAGCAGAACCAGAGTCGCCTTCATGACCTTTCCCATATCCTTCAGCGACGTCGCTCCTGTTTGCTGGACGGCGACGTCAATTGCGCTTCGAATATCGTCTTCCGAGGCTGAGGCCGGAAGGTATTGTTCCAGAACTTTGATCTCCGCTTCTTCTTTCTGTGCCAGTTCCTCGCGGCCGCCGCTTCGGAACTGCTCCACTGAATCTCGCCGCTGCTTCACCAGCGAGTTCAGAACCGCAAGAACTTCGGCCTCATCGAGCGTTTTCATCTTTTCGACTTCCTTGTTCTTGACGGCGGTCTTCATCATACGCAGCACACTGAGACGGAGCGAATCTTTGCTCCGCATGGCGTCAGCCATGTGCGATTGAATTGTTTCCTGCAGGGTCATCTTATATATCGAGCTCGATGTTCCAATAGAGGTAGTCACGCCAACTCTCCGGCGGTGACTTGAGCTTGAAGGTAACATGAATCGCCGGCAGCCAGTGTGGCTCCGTCGGAGGACGGATCAGCCGCATGCCTGCTTCCTCTGGCGATCGTCCGCCCTTTTTGTGATTGCAGCGGAAACACGCCGCGACGATGTTATCCCAGCGTTTGAGTCCACCCCTTGCGACGGGCACCACATGATCGAAAGTGAGATCTTCGGACGGAAACTTTTTCCCGCAGTATTGACACGAATAGTCGTCTCTGGCGTAGATATTCGCTCTCGAAAATTTCACCTTGTTCTGGTTCTTCACCCGCACATATTTCAGAAGACGAATGATCGATGGAAGCTTGATCGCAAACGTGATGGCATGAATTTCGCGGTCGTGTTCTTCTATGATTTCAACTTTGCCGGCAAAAAACAGGGTGAGGGCTTTCTTCCAGGATATGATCCGGAGTGGTTCGTACGACGCGTTTAGCAGCAGTGTCGCATGCATACTCAAACCTTATATTTCGAATTCGCCGTTCCTTTGTCAAGCGATACAATTGGTGCATGCCGCAGAATAAGGAACGAGAACTGGTTTCAATTCTTCGAAGTATGGGCTCCTGCATCGTTGCTTTCAGCGGTGGTGTCGACAGCGCCTACCTCGCCTTTGTCGCAAATCGGGAACTTGGAAATGCTGCTTTGGCAGTGACCGCTGAAAGCCCCAGTTACCCCACTCACCAGAGAAATGTCGCACTGGGACTCGTCAAAAAGTACGGATTTCACCACGAGTCCATCGATTCCGGCGAAATGGCCGATGTGAATTACACCGCAAATCCAACTAACCGCTGTTACTTTTGCAAACACGATCTCTACTCCAGGCTTCAAACCCTTGCCACCCGACGCGGCTTTCGATTTGTCGTCGATGGCAACAATCTCGACGACACCGGCGACTACCGTCCGGGACGCAAAGCCGGATCTGAACTGGAAATCCGAAGTCCTCTCATTGAAGCTCGAATGACGAAGGCGGATATTCGGGAGCTTTCGCGACAACATGGCCTGCCCACCTGGGATCAGCCGGCTTCGGCCTGTCTCTCTTCGAGAATTCCATATGGATCCGAAGTGACCGTGGACAAGCTGAGAATGATCGATCAGGGCGAAGAGGTGTTGAGAAAAGCGGGCTTCCGCCAGAGCCGCGTCCGGCATCACGGTGATGTTGCCCGCATTGAAATCGCCCGGGAAGAAATGGCGAAAGCTTTCGATCTGGAATTGCTCGACCGGATTGGCAGCGAATTCAAACAAATCGGTTTTCAGTATGTGGCGCTTGATGTGAACGGTTATCGCACCGGCGCGTTAAACGAAACCCTCACGCAGATAAAACTTTCCTCCAGATGAAAATACTTGTTATCGGATCGGGTGGACGCGAGCACGCCGTCGTGGATGCGCTCGCGCAGAATTCCAGGGTGAAGCAGATCTTTGTCGCGCCGGGCAACGGGGGGACCGCAGGTCAGGCGACAAATATCCCAATCGCCGCGGATAATGTAGCCGCGTTGCGAGATTTCGGTCGCGATCAAAAAATCGATCTCACGTTCGTTGGGCCGGAAGTGCCGCTCAGTCTCGGCGTTGTCGATCTTTTTCGCACCGGCGGAATGAAAATTGTCGGCCCGAATGCGGAGAACGCGCAGTTGGAGTCCAGCAAAACGTACTCCAAGAAATTCTTCAAGACCCACAGGATCCCAACCGCCGATTTCTGGTCATGCGCAACGGCTGCTGAAGCATATGCCCGTCTGGAAATGGTTCAGTATCCGACAGTGGTAAAGGCGGATGGCCTCGCCGCAGGGAAAGGCGTCGTGATTGCAGAGACGAAGGAACACGCCAGAGCCGCAGTCCATGAATTCATGGAAGCGAAAAGCCTCGGAGCCGCAGGCGCAAAGCTCGTGATCGAAGAATTCCTGACGGGGGAAGAAGCATCGTTTCACGTGTTCGCCGATGACAAGGTCGCCCAGCCTATGGTTGCAGCGCAGGATCACAAGCGACGGTTCGACGGGGATCAGGGGCCAAACACCGGAGGGATGGGCGCGTACTCCGTCGACACCATCCTCACGCCGGAAGAGCGCGATGTCGTCATGCGAACTATCATTCGTCCAACGCTCGATAATGCGCCAGGATTCACCGGCATTCTGTACGCCGGATTGATGATGACAGCGGCTGGTCCAAAACTGCTTGAATACAACACGAGGTTCGGCGATCCGGAAACGCAGGTGATACTGCCAAGGCTCAAAACGGATTTGCTGGAGGTGCTCGTCGATATGGCTGAGCATCGACTGGCATTACGGACTCTGGAATGGACCAGCGAACCGACTGCTTCAGTCGTGCTGGTTGCGAGTGGATATCCCGGAAAGGTGGAAAACGGGAAGCGCATTCGTGGCGTGCAAGAGGCGGCCCGGCTCGAAGGAGTGAAGATCTATCACGCCGGCACACGGATGGAAGATGGACACGTCGTGACTGCGGGCGGACGTATTCTGAATGTCACCGCGCGCGGAGCGACATTGTCGCAGGCTCTCGATCGGGCCTACGCCGCTTGCGAAATGATAAGCTTCGATGGCAAAGATTACCGCAGAGACATTGGAAAGAAGGGGTTGGCAAAGCAGAAATGACAGATAAGGCAAAGGCACTTGTTGGAATTATCATGGGCAGCGATTCAGATGCCGGGGTGATGGCAGAGGCGACGAAGGTGTTGCAGCAGTTCGGCGTGCCTTACGAAATCGGGGTGTACAGCGCCCATCGCTCACCTCACCGCACGCTGGAGTACGTCAGTAGTGCGCGGGACCGCGGACTGAAGGTGATCATCGCCGGAGCAGGAAGTTCTGCGCATCTGGCGGGAGTTACGGCGGCCGAGACGATTCTTCCCGTCATTGGCGTCCCGATTGACAGCTCGCCACTGTCTGGCCTCGATGCGCTGATGGCTACGGTCCAGATGCCGCCGGGCGTGCCCGTTTCCACGATGGGGGTCGGCAAATCCGGCGCGACGAACGCCGGAATTCTTGCGGTGCAGATTATCGCGCTGGCCGACGCTGCACTCGCAACGAAGCTGACGGAGTACAAGGCGAAACTCGAAGTGACAGTGGCGGAGAAAAGCAAGAAGGTGAGTGCGGACCTCGGAGCGCAGTAGATCGATTTGGACGAGAGGAAAACTGTCCTCCTGAGTCAGGAGGGCAGCGGGATCGCGAAGCGGATCCCGCGAGGGGTGGTTCCAAAGCCGTCAACTTTCAAGATTGCGCTCTTTGGAACCACCCGGCGCTCCGCGCCACCCCTCCTGACTCAGGAGGGGAGTTTTCCCTTTTTCCCGTCTGATCCGTCTTGTGAACGATATGTCTAATAAGAGTTTCCACATCGCAAACTTCGGTTGCCGCGCTTCTCAATCCGAAGGCGCTGCGATTCAAGACGAGCTCCTCGACGCAGGTGTGAGCGTTGCCGCAACGCCCTTTGACGCCAGTGTCGTTGTTGTCAATTCCTGCACGGTTACCGACGAAGCCGACCGCGATGTTCGTCAGCTGATTCGCCGTATTGCAAGCAGGAGTCCGGCAACTCGCGTCATCGTTACCGGCTGCTATGCCCAGCGGGCGCCTGACGAACTTGCCGGCATGCCCGGTGTCGAATACGTTGTCGGAAACTCTCACAAGCCACTTGTGGGTCGCCTTACGCTTAACGCTCTCGATAAGGCCTTCACGTCAACGGGTCGCGCCGAAGTCTTCTGCAGCGATATCTTTCTCGAACACGAGCTCCGGCCTCGCACCCACTCCGGATCCGGCGGCCGCACTCGTGCCATCGTCAAGGTGCAGGACGGATGCAACGCCAACTGTTCGTTCTGCATTATCCCGTCTGTTCGGGGCCGAAGCCGCAGCATGGCTCCCGACCTGGTGCTTGCCGAAGTTCGGAGTCTGGTGGAACGCGGATACAAAGA
>Ga0207650_10000441_pt1 | contig 35703 bp, 27 predicted proteins | sample KBSS63metaG_FD_184325 | JGI IMG/M metagenome (GOLD analysis project Ga0207650, IMG submission 184325) | Switchgrass rhizosphere microbial communities from Kellogg Biological Station, Michigan, USA - KBS S6-3 metaG (SPAdes) (version 2) | ecosystem: Host-associated > Plants > Roots > Rhizosphere...
ATTTGTGTGCGAATGTGGGTGCGGAATTGAAAGTGGTGCCCCCGGCGCGATTCCAACGCGCGACCTTCCGCTTAGGAGGCGGACGCTCTATGCAGCTGAGCTACGGGAGCACAAAGCGAGCATACAGCAAACAGCAGACAGCAAACAGCAAACAGCAAAAACCTCGAAGCTCGATTCAACTATGGTGTTTCCAGCAATCCGTGCCGATTGGCCCTCTGCTGTTCGCTGTTTGCAGTCTGCTTAACTCTGATACTTAATCAACGAACGCACATCGTATCCGGTGAGTTTCTCTCGCCCCGGCAGAAATTCCAGTTCGACGACGAATACCAAACCCGCCACCGTTCCGCCTAGCCCTTCAACCAGATCGCAGACCGCACGGGCAGTTCCTCCGGTCGCCAGCAAATCATCGGCGATGAGTACGCGATGACCACTCCCAACCGCGTCGCGATGAATCTCCAGCGTGTCCTGGCCATACTCGAGGTCATACGAAATAGACGCGCACTCAGCCGGCAGCTTCTTCGGTTTGCGCACCGGCACAAAGCCGGCACCCAGGTGATAAGCGAGCGCGGGTGCGAAGATAAAACCGCGCGCTTCTACGCCAATCACCGTATCAACCTTTTCCCCTTCGTACTCGGCGGCAAGGGCGTCAACCGTCTGCCGCAATCCGTCCGGGTGCTTGAGCAGCGTGGTGATGTCGTAAAAATTAATGCCGGGCTTGGGGAAATCCGGCACTTCGCGAATTAGTTTTTTCAAGTCGTCCATAAGAGCTTGTCCGAAAACAGCATCCTCTTGATTTGATCTTGGTACTTAGTACTTTGTGCTTTGTACTTGGTTCTAATCGCCTCAATTCTGATTTCTCCGACCCTGATCTTCAGGAGCAAAGAACAAAGTACAAAGCTCAAAGCTCTAGCGAAGCTTAACGTTCAATTCTAAAACTCGCATACAACCCGGTTGGTTCAAGGTTGATTTCTTCGACCTGGTCTACGCGTGACCACTGCGGTCCGGTTACCAGATCCTTCTTAAACTCCTCAACTTCATCCGCCGCCCCTTCCACGACGACTTCCACGCTGCCGTCCGCGCAGTTCTTAACGTGACCCCGCACTTGATGGCGCGCCGCGGCCCGTTGCGCAAAGAAACGATAGCCAACCCCCTGGACCTCACCCCTTATCAAAAACTTCCTGGCGACTTTCGTCATCGTCTATCTCACTCACTTGCACTTGAATACTCGTCCCGGAGCGCCGCGTTTCAGCGTGAAGGTCTCAAGGATTTCGTTCGTATCCGCTAATCTAACAGTGAGCGTCATCCGGTCACCCTTCACCGAGCCTGAGTACGTCGCCGCGCGATCTGTTCCCGGCGAGTCCGCGCGCACCGGCCCGGGGCGCTCACGATGAAAAGTGCCGCGCCAGTTGAAACGCCCTCGGCTGTCGATGGTGAGCGGGCCGGCAATCGTTCCGGTCGCGCAGTCGTAATCGACCACGGCTGAGCGCGCGTCGACATCAAGCCTGATGTGCAGCCCGCCCCATGTTCCCGGCGTCAGGCGCTGAGCCTTGCGCGGCGTGGCGATGGATGAAACCGCAAGCAGCAGAAGCAACGATAGACTTAACAAGAATGTACGCGCGTTTGGTGAAAACATTCTACAGCTTACGTTTCGGAACACGATTCTTGGTTTCATTTGAAGCGTTTCATTGTAACCAACGTGGGCACGAACCCCCAACGGACGCTAAACGAGTGTGATCTGCTGGGACCGCGGGCGTCTCGCCCGCCCGCGTGGAATGCCACACAGTTCACAGCCTGAGCGATACTTTGAAAGCTGAGTGAAGCCATAGCTAGGCGGGCGAGACGGCCGCAGTCCCAGTAAAAAAGATCCGTTTTTCTGTTAGAATCCGCCGCCAATGGTTACCTGTCCTCGCTGTCAAAAGGCCATCCCGGAAAATTCACTGAGTTGCCCGACCTGCGGCGCGGTCGTGGAAGATGCGCCGACGCGCGTACTCGATTCCAAAGGAAGCTCACCAAAACCAGCCTCCTCCTACGATTCGATAGACAACGCTCGCTTCATTCCCGGCACAGTTTTGGCCCACCGCTATCGCATTGTCGGCTTGTTGGGCCAGGGCGGCATGGGTGAGGTCTATCGTGCCGACGATCTCAAACTCAGCCAGCCGGTCGCGCTGAAGTTTTTGCCCGATCGACTGCTGAGCGATGGGGCAGCGCTCGCCCGGTTCCATCGCGAAGTGCGAATCGCGCGCCAGGTCAGTCACAAGAATGTCTGCCGCGTTTATGACATCGGGGAGACCGAGGGACATCACTTCCTTTCGATGGAGTACATCAAGGGTGAAGAACTTTCCTCGCTGCTGCGCCGCATCGGCCGCTTACCTAACGACAAAGCGGTGCAGCTGGCGCGGCAATTGTGCGCGGGTCTCGCGGCGGCGCACGACAACAAAGTGCTGCACCGCGACTTGAAACCGGCGAATGTGATGATCGATGAAAACGGCGACGTTCGGGTCACCGATTTCGGCCTGGCCGGACTCGTGAAAGAGTTTGGCGCGGACGAAGCGATCGCCGGCACACCTGCCTACATGTCTCCTGAACAGCTCGCCGGAAAAGAGCTCGGCGTTACCAGCGATATCTATTCGCTCGGCCTGGTGCTCTACGAAGTGTTCACCGGCAAGAAAGCGTTCACCGCGAATACGCTCCCCGAGTTGTTGAAATTAAGAACAACTGCTGCGAGCCCGCCAACGCCTTCGAGTCTTATTAAAGACATCGACCCGATAGTTGAGCAGGTGATTCTCAGATGCCTCGAACACGATCCTGAAAAGCGTCCCGCTTCGGCGTTGCAGGTTGCGGCAGCCTTGCCAGGCGGCGATCCGATCGCAGCAGCGCTGGCTGCCGGTGAAACACCGTCGCCGGAAATGGTAGCGGCGGCGCCGGCGGAAGGAATGCTCAAGCCGGCGTTGGCGGCGGTGCTCTTGTTGGCGTTCATCGCCGGGTTAGGCCTGGCCTGCTGGCTAACCAGGTACGCCACCGTTTATCGCCTGTCACCGCTGGATCTTCCTCCGGAGGCTTTACAAGCGCGCGCACGCGACATCATCAAGGGCATGGGCTACAACCTGCCCGCGCTTGACAGCGCTCACGGCATCGTCCTGAGAGACGATTATCTGCACTACATCGCCGAACACGATCACTCCCCATCGCGTTGGGATCGGCTGCGCACTGACGGGCTCGGCGCTTACCGCTTCTGGTATCGCGAGAGTCCGCGCTACTTCGCAACCACCGAGCCAATCGAAGTTGACCGGCCCGCGCTCGATGTCTCAGGCATGACCAGCATTTATTTGGACATGCAAGGGCGGCTGCATTGGTTCAGTGGCGTGCCGCCGCAGCGGGAGACTAATGTCGTCGAGACCGCCGCGCCCGACTGGTCCCTGCCATTCCGCGAGGCGGGATTAGATCCGGCAAACTTTCATACTGTTCCATCTACCACCGTTCCGCTGCACGCTTATGACACTCGCGCCGCCTGGGATGGCGGCGACCCGGCGCGGCCTGAGCTCAAAACGCACGTCGAAGCGGCGTCCTTTCGCGGGAAGGTAATTTACTTCGAAACGATCTATCCCTGGGACCAGGCCGCGCGTGAAGACAGACCGCAAGAGAGCAACCGGGCAAGGGCGCTTTCATTCATCCTGATTGGCGTGTTCGTCACGGTGCTCATCACCAGCGCCTGGTTGGCCCGTCGTAATCTGAAACTAGGCCGCGGTGATCGACGCGGTGCGACTCGGGTAGCCTTGCTGTTCCTCTCGCTGCATATTCTTTATTGGCTGTTCGTGGGCCACCATAACGGATCGCTGGAGGCGGAGTTTGATCTGTTCATGGTGCAGCTTGAAGGCGCAATCTTTAAGTCCGTTTTTGTTTGGCTGTTGTATGTCGCGCTGGAGCCCTTTGTTCGTAAGCGTTGGCCCGAGCGAATTATCTCGTGGAGCCGGCTGTTGGCGGGCGGGTATCGCGATCCGATGGTGGGGCGGGACATCTTAATCGGCGCGGTGGCCGGGGCAATCATTATGGTCTGCACGCTGCTTAGTTCTGTCGGCATGCGTTGGATCGGACGACCACAAGAGTTGATTTACAATCCGGGAACTTACGCGATCGGAACACACCTCTTCTTCGGTAAATTCCTACAACAAATGAGTGCCGGTATTTTTCTCGCGTTCATTTCGCTCTTTCTCTTGTTGCTGTTTGTAATGATACTGCGCCGCGAACGACTGGCATTTGCACTGCTTTGGTTATTGTTGACGGTGGTTGACGCGCTCATTGGTCAGATCCACGTTGAATTCTTGTTCCTCTCCGCCTTGTCAGCTTTTATCATCGTCTACGTGCTCTATCGCTATGGGTTGCTGGCTGCGGTCGCAACGTTTTTCTTCATGCACCTCGCAATTTTTTACCCAATCACTACCGAACTGAATGCGTGGTATGCGACGGACTTCGCGATTGCTCTGGTTATCTGCCTCGCGCTGGCTGGGTATGGTTTCTACGTTTCGCTGGGAGGCAGATCGCTGTTTTCCGGAAAGCTTCTGGAAGACTAAGCACCAAGGCGCTTCGCAGAATAGTAGCGACCGGCCAAAGACTCTTGTTCAAAAATAACCGCCAGGTTGCCAATAACGCCAAGAATGCAAACCAGTATTCAGTTCGCTCTGTGGTTGTTTCGTCCGGCTTGGCGACCTTGGCGTCATGGCGGTAATTTGTGTTGTTGCCCTAAGAATCAACACAAATTTATGACATTCTCGACTTGCCTCCCGGCGTCGCTTCCGTGCTAGTCTTGCTGTGCCTGCCCTGTTATCTCACTGCACCAACGTCAGACATGTGACACGTGTATTTCCAGTGAGGTAAACATGAGCCCTGCCAAAGCGACAGCCGCAGCCAGAGCTGCGATTCCAACTCCAATACCAGGAACCTCAACAACGGTTCGTCCGGCAACCATACTCGTCATCGAAGACTACACCGACACCCGCGAATTGCTCGCGGCGTTGTTTCAACGTCATGGCTACAACGTGATTGAAGCCGAAGACGGCGTAGAGGGTTTACTCAAGGCCGGCTGGTTATATCCGGACCTCATCATCATGGATTTGTCTTTGCCGGAGATGGATGGGGTCGAGGCCGCGCGCCGCATTCACGCGCAGGCCAAGCTTTCGCAAATTCCCATTTTTGTTGTCAGCGCCTACCTGACTGATGCGGTGAAGGCGGACGTGCGCGCGGCCGGATGCGTCGAGATATTCTCCAAGCCGTTCAATGCCGGAGACCTGGTGAACAAGGTTGCCGAGGCACTGGCAACTGCGACGACGTTTGGGCCGCGGTAGCGGCAGCGAGAAGGTAGCCAGACGTGAAACGTCTGGCTCACGCCATCATTTTGCAATGCGCTCTGGGGGCGCGCACAGACGTTCGCTGCGCACCTTCACTGCGCGAACTTTTGCACTGATCTACCCAGAGGTTTCACCTCTGGCTACCTTCGATGCGCGCTTCCAACGCGCGCTCGCTGCTGACCTGCATATCGCCAACCTTTGACCTTGATCCCGGGCACGGTCTGCCGTGCCCCCTACGTCAAAACAAAACCCGCCGCCCGCGAAAATAACTGGCTTTCTGTAGAAGAAATCCGCGAATCGGACTATCTTTAAGTAAATACGTCTGAATTGGCGACCGATGACGATTTGAGTCAAGGGCGAACCGCCGCGCCACTGCGAGGTGAAGCGCAGCTGCGGCGAAAACCCTTAGCGCGAACAAGGGTGTCTTCACCATAGCGAAAGTCGATATTTTGTGAACCAACAAGTCAAGGCAGGGTTAAGTGCGGTCAGGGATTTTCTTTCCGGGCGCTCGAGCGAGGCGAAAGCCGCGGCGGCCAGCGACCCGGCCACGCGCGAAGCGGTAAGCGCTGAGTTGTTAGCGGCGATGTCGACGGAAGCCGGCACTCGTGAGACCCACTCTGAGAACAAAACAGCGCCGGAGCAGAATGCGAGTTTAGCCATGCCCGAGCAAGAAAACGACGATACTCAACCGATCGACGCATCCGAGGCGTCGATTCACTCACACGAAACCTTGAAGGAAGGCGATAGCGGCGACGACGCGAGAGCCCAGGAACAGGAACGCGCCCGCCAACTGTTCCTCGAACAGGGATATTTTGACGAAGCAGTCCAAAACCTCCGAGGCGCGAAGTTTCCCGCCGAGCGTGCGGCTGCCGCGCGCGCGTTAGGCCTCGCGCGCAACCAGCGGGCAACGGCGCATTTGATTGCCGCGATGTTCGATGAAGACCTCGGCGTGAGAGCGGCAGCCGAGGAGGCGCTGAATCAAATCGGGGAAGCAACTGTTGGACACGAGGTGTCTGGAATAGTCGCGAGCGAAACAACGACCGCACAGGAAAGTAAAAGCGTGGCCCACGAGGCGCCGCTTGAATCTTCAGTTAATGAGTCTATGGCCCAACCAACCGTCGCTACAGAAACTAATTCCACAACCACGCCGGAGGTAGTTGACGAAACCAGCGGACTGAATGCCGCCGCAGCACAGGCGCAGGCTGCTCCGGACCCGGATGCTGAAGCGAGTTTACCCGCGTCGACCAGGGAAGAGGATGAACTGCTTCTTCAGGAAACGACTATGCGGCAGTCCGTTGCCGAATTAGATCAGCGGCTGCTCGAGGTTGCGGAAGCCCTCAAGAATTCAGAAAACGAAATTCGCTCCCGCATAGAAAGCGAAGCGAAGCTGCGAGCTGAAGCGGCGGCGCGGCGCGCCGAAGAAGACAGACTGCGCCGGGAGGCAGAGCAGGAGGCTGAAATCCGCCGGATGCAGGAGCTGGAATCGTTTGCCGCGGAACAAGCAGCTCGGCAACAGGCAGAAATGGAAGCGCGACATCACGCCGAAGAAGAATCGAGCCTGCGACTAAAGGCTGCAAGTCTGCGCACGAACGCAGTCGCCCTCGCGCGCCAGCGCGCGGAGCTCGAGCGGGCCCGCGAAGAAGCTGCGGAGAGCGAGCGTGTCGCGCAAGCAGCGCGAGCGCGCGACGAAGTGCGGGCGCGTCACGAAGCGGAACTGGAACGACTGCGCAACGAAGAAGAAGCTTTGCGCCAGGCGACCGAGCAGGTTTTGGTTCAACAGGCTAATGTGATCGCAGCGCGTGAGAAGTCGGCGCGCGAGCTGCAGCAACTGAGGGACGAACAGGCGGCAGTTGAAGCCAGCCAGCGCGCTGAAGCCGAGCGCCTGCGACGCGAAGCTGAAAAGCAAAATAACGATGCGCAGGAACGTCTGCTGGCTGAACTCGAAAACTTGCGCGCTGCCGGAGACGTGATTGCCAAACGCCGGGCGGAAGTTGATGTCGCGCGCGAAAAGGCGGACGCGGATGCTGAGCGTTTGTTACAAACCCAGGCTCGCATGCAGGCTGCGGAAGAAGCGCGCGCTCAGGCGGAGCTGGAGCGGTCGCGGTTGGAAGCTGAAATCAAGCATCAGGTTGAAACCCAGCTTCAACTGCTAGAAGAAACGCGACGGCGTGGCCAGGAAGAGCAAGAGCGCGTGCAGGAAGAGATTCGCTTCAATGCGGAAAAGGAACAGCAACGTCTCAGCGAAGTTGAGGCGATGAAAGCCAAGGCGGTAACGGAGTCGCAACAACGGGCGGAACGAGAGCAACAGATTCTCAGTCAAATCGGCAGCCTTCGTATTGCTGATGCGGAAACGCGCCGGCGCATCGAGGATGCGGAAGTGCGGCGACGCGCCGCGGAGGAAGCCTACCGATCAATCGCGGAAAAAGTTCAGCGAATCGAAATGGAGGCCCACGCGAGCACGAAAGAAGAGGAGCGCATGCTGGAGAAGTTGGAGGCTGAACGTCGTTCCGTCGCCATCGAAGCCCAGTCGCGCAAGGAACAGGAAAAGCGCATCCGCGAAGAGATTGAGATGTTTCGCCGGCTCGAGGAAGAGGAGCGACCGAGAATCGAGGAAGCCACTCTGCAACTGGCGGCGGCGGAAGCGCGCATGCAGGAGCGGAAAGCGCGGCTGCAGGATCAGCTTGATCGTCAGCCAGAACTCTCCGCACACAGTTTGAACGAACAGCCGCAGCCGCCGTTGTCGCCGTCGTTTGCGCCCGCTGACGCTGGCGCACGCACCGGAGAACTCAAACCCGGCGAATGGCGAACTATTGGACAAGAGAGCGGCGCCAATACTGCGACTGGCCCAACCAGCCAGGACATCGTCGGTGCCGAGCCGATAAGTTCCACCGAACCGACCGCTGCCAGCGTGCCGGCGCCGCCAACGGTAGCTCCGGCGATCGCCAATTTCTTAAACAGCGTCGATCCATACAAGCGCGCGGCGGCAGTTTCTGAGCTGGCACGTTCGGGCGCGCCAGACGCGTTCAGTCGCATCACCGAATGTTTCGACGATCACTCGCCGCATGTGCGCAACGCCGTGGCGCGTGCGCTTCGTAACCTGGAACCTACGAACACAGTTGACTTATTTAATCGCGCGCTGGAAAACGCTTCGGCTGAAAGACGGCGAAATATCGGCGCGGCGATCGCCGCGTCGGGCATGGCGGATGAGGCGATCAGGAATTTGGGCAGTGACAACCGGGAAGATACTTACAATGCCTTGTCGATCTTGTTTGTGATGGCGAAGACGGGCGAGGTCGCGCCTCTCGTGCGCGCGCTCGAGGTTCACGGAACGAACGATATCGGCAAGGCAGTTTCAAAGTTGCTAGCGTTGAGCGGGCATGCGCAAAGTTAACGAGTGCGAAGAACTTTCAGCCGCGTATTAACGCGGATACACGCGGATCAGAACGAACAGGCAGGATCAATGCCAGTTACTTTTCAGTTCTTTTCAGATCCGTTTAGAATCCGCGAAAATCCGCGGCCAAATTATTTCGTTACGCGCAGTTCAATAATCGCCACCCCTCCGGGCGCGATTGAAACCTCAACCGTGCTGCCGCTGTTTGTTTCCTTCACGTTAACTTCCTTGTCGCTCGTCCAATCAACCGCTTTTTGAATTGTCTGGCCCGGCAGGCTGATGGTTGCATTCACGTAAGCCTTGCGATCGACCTGGGCCAGGCCCTGTTGCGGTTTGAACACCCCGTTGTTGTTGATTAAGGTCACCACCCAGCCAGTTTCATTCCGGTTCAGCAGATACTCCACGTCTCCACTAACCTTGATCGGTGTCGCATCGGCAAACGCGTGCGCGAGCATATGCGCTGCAAAAGGCGTCATGCGTTCGTCCTCGCCCAGCAAACCGGGGAGCGCTGCAAAGACGACGTTGCCTTTACCGACTTTGTGAACTGTTACGAGGGAATCAGCACCGACGCTGATCAAAGTTTGCGCGCCATTCAATTCGATTTTGTCGTAACGAAAGATCTGCCCCTGCAAATTCTGTTCAGCCTCGCCCGGTGAGAGGCAGCGGGCGTTGTGCGCTTCAGCGGTGACACCGGTGAGGCGCACGCCAAGAAAGTCTGCCGGGACATTTTTTATCTGCGCCGAATTGAGCACCACTGTGCCGCCCGATTTCACGTAAGCAGTTAGCTTTTGAATCCATTGCGGCGACAAATCAATACTGCCGCCAACAACGATCGCGCGATAAGCTTCGAGCGGCAAGACGGGCGCGCGCCGTGAATCCGACGCAGACGCGGACGCTGCGGTTTCCGTTACACCATCTCGCTCGCTGCCTTCGTAATCAAGGCGCGTTTGTCCTGGCGCCGTAGTCTTTCCTTTATCCGGCGTGGGTCGAGGATGTTGGACTTGGGACGTTGGACTTTGGACCCGGTTTGAAGCGACGAGTACATCGAAAATATCCCCGAAGATTCCGTTGACGAATGCTTGCCGATCGCCCGTGGCTGGTTCGCCCTCCACCACCAGACCCGGGTAATAAGCGACGCCGAAAAGCTCCCGCAACGCGCGATCGCCCCGGTTGATTTGCGAAACTCCAAACGGCCATTGCGGGTAGTCAGTCATGTCCCAGCCGTGCGCCGGGTCTAACAGAAAGGCCACTGGTGTATAAGGCGTGCCGCGATCCGGATGTTTATCTACGAAGCGCATGAACTCATCAGTGATGCGGCCGAGCGGGTTTAGTTGAAACTCGTGATCGCCGGGACCGGGCTTGAAGAATTGGTCGAAGCCTTGTTCCAAATAGATCGCCGAAGCGCCAGACATGTAATAGAAGTAATAACTTTTTCGATACCACGAAAGCGACGGGCCCATGGTGACGCCATAGCGTGAATGGAAGAAATTATCCGGGCCCGCGAAATTCTGCTGGCGGGTGAAGCTGGTGGCCGTGTCGCCAAAATTCGCGGCGTGGTAATAGAGAAAATTTCCGCCGTACTGGCGCGCCGCGCCGCGCGTGAAGGCAGTGCGCATTGCAAACATCGTCTGCACTGCGGCGGTTTCAAGTCCGAGCGTGTGCACGCCCCATTCGCTGAGAGCGTGTGCGAAGGAAGTGCTGGAGGTGGACTGCGCCGGGATAAGTTTTTCCCACATCGCGCCGGTATCGGTGTGAAAAATCGCCGCCCACTTTCGCGCGATGGCGTCGGTATAAAAAACCCGATGGGCTTCAAGCAGCTCCGCGCGCGACATCGTGGCGGAAATTTTTAGGTGCGCCGGCGCTTCCTCCCACACATGGCCCACGCTCTCGCCGGAAATCCAGCCCAGAAACTGATCCTTGAACTCGCCGGTCAAAAGTCGCCAGGCGGCCTCTCCGTCTTCGGCCGAAAGCGAAGCCGAGCCGTAGTTAATCAAAATCGCAAACGGCGTTTTCGTTTCCCGCAGGTAACGCAGAAACGGACTTCCTTCTTTCAGGTACTCGGGAAGATTGTTGATGTAGATCACCGGCACGACCAGCCGCGAACTAAAGAGCGGCACGTCGCGCGCGCCTTTGTACTTCTTAACAAACTCCTCAATCGGCTCCGCGTTGAAGGGATAAAGCGGACGTTCGGCGGCGGGCTGGTCGTAAAGTTTCCAGAATTCGGGACTGATGTTCCACGGCATGACGAAATCACGGCCGCCGATCGGGGGACGCTGCCAGGCTGAGGGAATTGCGGGCGAGGCTGGTTGAGTGAGCGGCGCAAGCGCGGGGCGCGTTCGCGACCATTCACGAAGGTAACGCATGGCCGCGAAGTCAGGCTTGCGCCGTCCTTCGGGTACAAACGCGAGATCGTTTGTCAGCAGCACGCAGTCGAGATGGCGGCGGGCCTGGGCCGGCTTTTCAATCTCGAGCGAGACACGCGCCGGACCCTTGCCGAGCTGGGCATTGGCGCCATCCCAGGCAAACGTCCAGCCCCAATACATGCTCACCTCGTCGTGAGGATCGATGATGTCTTTTATGCCAAATTCATGACGAAAGAGCTCGCGCTCGCCCTGGCTGATTCGAACCGTAAAGGTTTCAGTCTTGTTGGCCCAGTCGGCGTAGCGCACCCAGACGCGGTAGTTACCCTCGCGGGGTATTTCCAGGTCCTGGTAGATTTTGCCTTTCGATTCATCCGCACTCGCGGCGACGGAGTTCCACTCGCTTTCGCCGCCCTGTGACCATTCGGCCGAGACGCCTGGACCATTGATGCCCCAACCCGGCGCCTTCGCGGCAGGAAGTTCCATCCAGGAAGGATTCTGGATCGGCTCACCGCTGGGCTTGGTGCCGAAGCCGCGCATGTTTTCGGCTTCGAACCAGAGGTATTCTGAAAGGGAAGCGGTGACAGGGAGACGCGGAGACGCGGAGAGTTGGGCTGAAAGGCGATTGAATTGTGCTGTGCTACAAAAGAGGAGAACCAAAAAGACGCTGGGAATTGTGTAGTTACCGAGCTTGTGGAAACTCACGAGCAGAATGTTTTCGTGTTGAGCATCGGAGAAAGCTAGACGGCTGGATGTTTTGCCTGAATCTTGCTGGTTCTTATGGCCCACTGTTCAGGATGCTCTATCATACGCACGAGCTGTCCAATTATGCCGTCGTATGCTTGATCTAATTCACCAGCCGCCGCGTCTCCGCGTCTCTATGTCACCGTGTCCGGCTATCCCAGCGCTTCAAGACACTCCGCCAACGTGCGTTGCCGGCAGGTGAACATCGGCGTATCGCGCAGCGTGTAGGAGCTCGCTTTTGTCTCGCGCAGTTCCTGCACCAGATCGAGGAAGTCGGCCGGGTTGTCGGTTTCAAACGCGACCACGAATTCCTGGTCGTCCAAACCAAATGAATACGTAGTGTGAAGCTTTACCGAGCGATACTTGCTGCCGATGCGAATGTGCTCGTCCATCATTTCCTGTCGCTGGTCGGCGGTGCGCGAATACCACTCGCGAGTTTTCACAAACGGATAGACGAACAGGTAATCCGATTTGCCGGGAACGATGTGCAGCCGATCTTCCACGTGTTCGGGATTGTCTTTGTCGATGTACATCGATCGTTTGGTCATCGACAGAAACGATTGCGACGGATCCAGATACTTCGCCATCTCCGTGTGATTCAGGTGCGAAGTCATTTCCTGGATCGGATCGAGTTCTTTACCAATGCGCCAGATCATGAAGTCGACGTTGGTACGCAAGCCGATTGTTGAATAACTATGAATCAACAGTTGTTTACGAAACTCGTCTACGGCACCGATGAACTCTTCCTTACAACGCTCTTTGTCGGCGGCGCTGAGGGTGCGCCATTCGGGCCGCGCATGATAGAAAGTGAAATTGACAAATTGCCGCGGCAGCTTCGCTTTGTGTTCTTCGAGTTCAATACAATTCGGGGCTAAACGGAGTGAGCCTCTCGGTCCAGTGCCAGGTTCGTTATCCGTAGTCATTTGCAGTAACCTCGTGAAACTTCGAAGAGAATCGCTGGATTTGGTAACAAGCGATTGCTTGTTGACGCGCATTAGTATTCTGCCTAGTCTGCAGTTCGATTGCAACCGAGCAGCAAGGCCGGCGATTGCGTGAATCGGCGCGAATCGACGTGAATCTGCGGCTAGTAAAAGAATGCAGAGATTAATCTACATCGGCCTGGCCGGCGGCGCCGGCACACTGCTGCGGTACTGGCTTTCGGAAGTGACTGCCCGAAGATTTGGCGAAACATTTCCGGCCGGGACGCTAGTGGTGAATCTCGTCGGGTGTTTCTTCGCTGGCTTGCTGTTCTATTTGATGTTTGATCGTTACCTGGTTAATCCAACCGTGCGCACCGTCGTGCTAATAGGTTTGCTCGGCGGCTTCACCACCTTTTCGTCGTTTGGACTGCAAACGTTTACGCTCATGCGCGATGGCGAAATGGGCCTGGCGCTTTTCAACATCGCACTGTCAAACGCTGGGGGGCTCTTGCTGGTTTGGGTAGGTTACTCATTGGCGAAGATTTTGTGAGCGATTTATAGCCGCGGGTTTACGCGGATAGAACCCGGATCAGATCAGGGTTCAGACGTGTTTCAGATTCGTATGGTTTTGCACAAGAAGTAAATAGACCCTTGGGAGTCGCCGCATCAGAACCGGGAGCAGTAGCGACCGGCCAAAGATTCAACTGGAAAAAAACGAAAGTCTGCAAAGCGCATGAAGAGTATTTGGCCGGTCGCTACTGCTCTCGGTTCTGATGTTGAGCACTTTTTGTGGAAAGCTGATTCGTATAATCCGCGTAAATTCGCGGCTGACTTGTTCTGGTGAGGAAGGTCAATATGAGTATTCCCGAAGACGGTTATCTGCTGCGCATTTTTATCGGCGAGAGCGATCGCCACGGGCACCGGCCGCTTTACGAATCGATCGTCTTGCAGGCAAGGGAAGCGGGACTGGCGGGCGCGACTGTGCTGCGCGGTGTCATGGGTTTTGGCAAACACAGCATCCTGCATACGGCGAAAATTCTACGACTGTCGGAAGACATGCCGATGATTATCGAGATTGTCGATAGCCTGGAAAACATCGAACGATTCCTGCCGGCGCTCGACGAACTAATCAAAGACGGCCTGGTGACGATCGAGCAGGTGCGTGTGATTCACTATCGCGCGTGATGCTATACTCGCGCGCACCAAAAAAATCATCAACGGAAGAGAGTTTTCGCATGAAGCTTTGCATTTTTGCGCTCGCGGTGTCTGCAATGTTTCTCATAAGTGGTTGTAGTGGGGCAGAGGATTCGAAGGTAAGCAATGCGCCCGCCGCAAAGACGGCTCCGGCCGCAACCGCGACGCCTGACGAATTCGCGTTTGCTCGCGCCAACTATGCCAAGGACTGTTCGTCTTGCCACGGTGAGGAAGGAAAGGGCGGGCTGGTAAAAACAACCGACGGCACAAAATTAAAAGTCCCAAGCTTGATCGAAGGCCACGCTCTCAAACATGACGACGACGACTATGTCGAGCAAATCGTGAAGGGCGGCGACGGCATGCCGGAATTTAAGTCCAAGCTGAAGGGCGAGGAGATCACCGCGCTGGTGCGATTCATACGGCATGAGTTTCAGGGGAAGTGAGCTAACAGCAGACACCGAACAGCAAACAGCCACTTTTTTGCTGTCTGCCGTTTGCTGTATGCTGTTTGCTGATTAGCACCCGTAGCTCAGTTGGATAGAGCGTCTGACTTCGGATCAGAAGGTCGCAGGTTCGAGCCCTGCCGGGTGCACCAATTCAGAATCACGCCTTGGCCGCGTCACTCGCCATAGCCTTCCGCTGTTCAATCGGAACATACTCACGCGTTTGTGATCCCAAGTAGATCTGTCGTGGGCGCGCGATCTTTTGGTCCGGGTCTTCCAGCAACTCCACCCACTGCGCCAGCCAGCCTGACGTCCGCGGAATCGCAAACAACACCGGAAACATGTCCACCGGAAATCGCATCGCCTGATAAATGATCCCCGAGTAGAAGTCGACGTTCGGATAGAGACGCCGCTTGACGAAGTACTCGTCTTCGAGCGCGATGCGTTCGAGTTCCAGCGCCAGTTCGAGGAGCGGATCTTTTCCGGTCACTTCAAACACTTCGTCGGCCACCTGCTTGATAATGCGCGCGCGCGGATCGTAATTCTTGTAGACGCGATGGCCGAAGCCCATCAGCCGAAACTCCCCCGCCTTTACGCGCTTGATGTATTCCGGGACTTTATCGATCGAGCCAATCTCCCGCAGCATGCGCAGCACCATCTCGTTGGCGCCGCCATGCAGCGGACCGTAAAGCGCCGCCGCCGCGCCCGCGAGCGATGAAAAAGGATCAGTGTGCGCACTGCCAATGCTGCGCATGGCGTTGGTGCTGCAGTTCTGTTCATGGTCGGCGTGCAGAATGAAGAGCACGCTGAGGGCGCGCTCAAGCACCGGATTCGGCGTGTACTTCAGCTCCGTAGTCTTGAACATCATGTTGAGAAAGTTGCCCTCGTAACCAAGATCGTTATCCGGGTAGGCGTACCGCATCCCGATGCGATGACGGTAGGCAAAGGCAGCGATCGTCGGCACCTTGGCGATCAAGCGATAGATCTGTTTGCGCCTGCATTCGACTTCGAAGATGTCTTTTGCGTCGGGATAGAAGGTTGACAGCGCGCCGAGGGTCGCTTCAAACATGCCCATCGGATGAGCGTTGTAGTGGAAGCCGTCGATCACCTTCTTGATGCTTTCGTTGATGAAGGTGTGATAGGTGATGTTGTGCTTCCACGCGTTTAACTCGGCTTCGTTTGGCAACTCACCATTCAGCAGCAGGTAGGCAACTTCGAGGTAACTGCTCTTCTCGGCCAGCTGATCGATGGGATAACCGCGATACTCGAGGATGCCTTTGTCGCCGTCGATAAAGGTGATGCGACTCTTGCACGACGCCGTGTTCATGAACGCGGGATCGTAAGTCATCAAACCAAAATCTTCGTCCGAAGTTTTGATCTGCCGCAGGTCCATCGCTTTGATGGTGTCGTTCTCGATCGGCACTTCATATTGTTTTCCCGTGCGATTGTCGGTGATGGTTAAGCTGTTCGCGCCCATGGCGTCTCTTCTCCGAAGTTACTTGAGTTATTTTGGATTGCAAAAGCAGATTAACGCTGGGCGGGAAACTAATCAATTCTGGGTGGCGGCCGCAAGGCCGGGGCAGAAGCCCGACCGTAAGGGAGGGTTTGAAGGTGTTGAAACAATGAAGCCCTTCCTGACGGTCGGGCTACTGCCCCGATTTGAATCCTAAAACGTTTCCCTGGTCAGAGCGAGTTTCTCGCTCTGACCCAGGAAAGAATCGTTAAAAGGGCTGGTGGCTATAAACAGTTGGCGCCTACGGAGCCCCTTGTCATTATTGCCGCGCCTGTTTTATTTCACGTTCCGCGCGCTTCTTGGCGGCGTCCGCTTCCTGCGAACTCAAGCCAAGACTCTTCAACGTGCTTCCCAGACTATGCCCATCAGCCAGTCCGGCGAGAATGGCGTCGCGCGTGATGTTGGGAAACCTGCCGCCGAGATTTTGCGCGAGGCGCGTGGCGGCGACGTATTGACCAAACTTGAGATCAGGATTAGTTGCCAAAGCAGTCTGATAGCCGTCTCTCAGATCATTCGCGTTTAGATGAACTGCGTCGGCGATGGCCGGATGTTCGCGTAGTTCTTTGTCAGCACTGCGACGGTTATTCTCCGCCATTCGCGCCCGATCGAGGCCGGCGTCCGAGCGGCCGTTGGAACGATCAGATGCTGTTCCCAGTCCATCATCAGATCGTCCATTGGATCGAGTGGACGCGTTACCGATTCCGCGATCGACACCAACGCCCGGAGGAGGACCGCCCGCATTGCCGGCGCCGCCCCCCGAGCCGCGCCCGCCGCCGCGTCCCTGACCAAAAGCCGACGTAGCCAGACCAAGTACTGCTACACATAAGAGAACTGGGAAGAAAATTCTTCCGAAAATATTTCTTTTCATAAGTAACTCCTCGTTCTTTCGCAACAGATTACCGTTAATGAAATAGGGGCCGTCTGGAGAGAGAGATGCGATCCTACACCTGGCCGAGCGCCTTTAGTTGGTTCGCGGAACAATGCAAGGAGAATGCAATGCGAGCGTGACAATTAGCCTGTGTGGGCAGTAGCCCGACTATCAGGGAGGGCTCAAATTGAACAACTGACAAGCCCTCCCTGATGGTGGGCTACTGCCCCAGTTGTTACCCAAATCGGAAACTGACAAAAGCACTGGCAGGTGGGGCACTCCAAAACTGCTTCTTATTTCACGCCCAGCAGCTCAACATCGAAAATTAAAGTTGAGTTACCGGGAATGTCGGGTGGCCGTCCGGCAGCGCCGTAACCAAGGTTTGCCGGAATAATGAAGTGTCGCTTGCCGCCGACTTTCATTGTCATCAGCCCTTCGTCCCAACCCTTGATGACCCTACCTACACCGATGATAAATTCAGCGGGCGTGCCGCGATCGACAGAGCTGTCAAATTTTTTTCCATTCTCTAGAGTGCCGGTGTAATGCACGGTAACGGTCTGGCCCCTTTGCGGTGTCGCCCCGGTGCCGACGACAATGTCGGTGTACCTGAGACCGGAAGCAGTTTTTACTTCCGCGCCGCCGGACCGATTGACGATCAAATAAGTAACTGCGGCGGCCGCCAGTGCGAGCACGACAATGATCGCGACCGTCCGGGCCTTTCGGTTACGGCCCTCCGGCGCCTTGGTGTTCGCCACGGGATACGGCCCCTTCGGACGTTTCTTCGCCTTGTTAATCTTGCGGTGTCTGCTTTGCGGCAAGTTTTAGTTCTCCTTCAAGGGGTTGAGTGGCATCCTTTATATCCGGTTTCGCGCGGCGGTTCAATTAGAGCCCGATCAGTTTGCCACAGAGACACAGAGACACAGAGAATGATTCAAGATAAAGAATCTCAAGGTCTGGAAGGGTGGCTTGCCCCCGCATGGCGTTGAATGCCTTTCAATCAGCAGGGCCAAGCCACCCTTCCTGTCCTTGAACTATTCGGTCTTTGTCCTTTCTCTTCGTCTCTGTGTCTCTGCGGCAAACTGATCCGAAATCCGCAAAGACACCTGCCGCTTTCGCATCGCCGCGCATCGGCGTTAGAATACGGCCCTCCCGTGCCCCGGCGAATCTGTTGCTTTCGGATTTGAGTGTCTGCGAAGTCTCACCTTTTTCTTGGTGGACGAACCAAACTCTAACCTGGCCCGCCACAAAGACGGCGCCCCCTTCAAGGAGTGTGTCAATGAATGGAAGATTACGATTGACGATGTTTCTTGGCCTCGGACTTATCTTGCTGGCGCTCGGCGCCTCTTCAAATGTGCGGCCCACCGCTGCCGAAAGTGCTACTCATGATCCAACCTGGTGGGACAAATATCAGTTCATTCTAAACAGCGGTTCTGACGGCAGCGCCGGCAATACCGGCTCAGTTAGCTATGGCACTAACGTCGACGTGTCGAACGAATGCGGACCGCAAAGCGAAACCTTTATCACCATCGATCCAAACAAGCCGAAGACTCTGGCCGCCGGCTCGAATGAAATCTTCCGCCTGCCCATGCGCGGTTACTACAGCACCAACGGCGGCACGAGCTGGGGCGGTGTCGATCTGCCGCTGCCGCCGGCGAAATCAAAAAGCGGCATCGACTTTGGATCAGATCCGACCCTCGCTTTCGACAGCAGTGGAAATCTTTTCTACGGCTACATCGTGGTCTTTTTCGCGAAGGGCAACGGCATCAACGGCACTCAAATGGCTGTGGCCCGTTCCACCGATGGCGGCAAGACTTATCCGACCGTGACCTACTTTGATTTTGAGAACGGCACCAACCACTTCAACGACAAGCCGATGATCACAGCCGATCAGAACGTTGGCAGCCCGTATCGAGATAATGTTTACATCGCCTGGGATGCAGCCTCGGGTGGCTCGATTGGCGGCGGAGTTCGTTTGGCAACTTCAACGGACCACGGCGCCAGCTTCACAACCAAGCGCGTGGACGATCCTTCGGGACCGGGACGATCCATCGGCGCTTCTCCGGCGGTGGGACCGGCGGGCCAGGTGTATGTAGCCTGGAACGACTACGTAGCCAACGCGATCGTTTTCAACCGCTCGTTCGACGGCGGAAACACCTGGGGCACGCCGGTGACCGTTTCGCAAAAAGTCCTTCCGTTCGATCTGCGAATCCCCGCCGAGTCTTTCCGCGGCGCCCTGGTCTACCCTTCATTGGACGTCGATCGCTCGAGTGGAATTCATCGCGGCCGGATCTATTGCAGCTGGATGGACCTGACGCCGGCCAACGTCACCGACATCTTTGTTTCGTACTCGGATGACAACGGCGCCACCTGGACAACAGCGGCGCCGGTGACGGATCAATTTTTGTCGCCGGTCGATCGCTTTAACCACTGGATGTCAGTTGATCCGGTAACTGGAAACGTGGACGTCGCTTTCTATGACACGCGAAACGACACGACCGGTTTTCGGTATCAGACCGACTACTATCTTGCGCGTTCAACTGACGGCGGGGCGACCTGGGCCGCTCCTGATGTTCGCGTCAGCACGGTTAGCTCCAACGAGCACGATTGCAACGGAATATTCCCATGCGACGGAATAAATTATGGCAACCAGCAGGGAGACTATGAAGGACTAGTTTCCTACGGCGGCGTTGCTTATCCGGTCTGGACTGACAGCCGTAGGCAGCTTGATCCGTCATCGGGCTGTCGCCGTCCGTTGTTGATGGAGGAAGTCTTCACCGCCAAGGTGAAGTAATTCCATCTATGGGGTCGTTATAGTTTGCGAAAGAAAGGGCACTCAGTCGGGCGCCCTTTCTTTTCAACCTCTGGAAAATACTGCTTACATCAGAACCGGGAGCGGTAGCGACCGGCAAAATACTCTCCCTCGGGATGTGCGTTTTTGGGAACTTGTCCGTTTTCGAGTGGACTCTTTGGCCGGTCGCTACCGCTCGCGGTTCTGATACCGGACGACTTCAGTGACACTTTAGGAGAACAAGAATGCCCGTGTGCAAACGCATCTTTAGTTTTTGTCTCTTTATCTTCCTGTTAGGCCAAGCCGCTTACAATTTTGCGCAAGAGCCTTCAGCCACGCCATCTCCAAGTCCCGAGGAAACACCCGCGCCGACAACCGGGGCCAAGAGTCCCTTTGAGTCTGCTTTCGAGCGGCTCGAGTGGCGCAGCATTGGACCGGCAAACATGGGTGGGCGCACTGCCGACGTCGAGGGCATTCCGGGAAATCCGAATGTTGTTTACGTCGCCACCGCTTCCGGCGGACTTTGGAAAACTGTAAATGGCGGCACGACCTGGAAGCCCATCTTCGAGCGACAGGGAACGTTTTCCCTCGGAGACATTGCGCTCGCGCCAAACAATCCGGACGTCGTTTGGGTGGGCACGGGTGAATCGAATGTCAGAAACAGCGTCTCGTTTGGCGATGGCGTTTACAAATCAAACGATGGCGGCAAAAACTGGCAACACCTGGGCCTGCGAAACACGGAACACATCTCCGCCATCCTAATTCACCCGACCAACCCGGACATCGTTTACGTGGGCGCGCTCGGCCATGCGTTTGCGCCGAACGAAGAACGCGGCGTGTTCATGACGACTGACGGCGGCAAGACCTGGACTAAGACGCTCTACATCGACAAGGAACACGGCGTAGCTGATCTCGAGATGGATCCGACAAATCCAAATATTCTCTACGCCGGCATGTGGAGTTTCGAGCGCAAGCCCTGGACGCATCGCAGCGGCAGTGAAAAGGGCGGATTGTTCAAGTCCATCGACGGCGGCCGCACCTGGAACAAATTGACGAACGGCTTGCCGAAGTTGTTGGGCCGGATTGGCGTGCGCGTGGCTGCGAGTAATCCGAATGTGGTTTATGCCATTGTCGAGTCGAAGGAGGGCACGCTCTATCGCTCGGACGATCGGGGAGAAACTTTTAAACAGGTTTCGAAACAGACGAACATCGTCTCCCGCGGTTTCTACTACACGCGCGTGCGCGTCGATCCGAACAACGAGAACCATGTCTATGCCGTCGCTTCCACTTTGTATGAGTCGATTGATGGCGGCAAGTCGTTTCGTTCAATAACCGGCAAGACGCACATCGACTATCACGCGTTCTGGCAGGACGCGAAGAACCCGAAGCGAATCTGGGTGGGCCAGGACGGCGGCATCGCGGTCACGAACGACGGCGGCGAGACCTGGGAACCGATCTACAACATTCCGCTTGGCCAGTTTTATCAAATCCATGCTGACAATCGTTTGCCGTTTTATTACGTGATGGGCGGATTGCAGGATAACGGCGCCTGGACCGGGCCAAGCCGCACGCGCGAGCCTTCCGGAATCATGAACGACGATTGGCGCATGATTAGTTTCGGCGACGGCTTCTACATTCTGAACAACCCCGACGACCCGGAAATCTACATCTCGGAGTCGCAGGGCGGAAACATTTTGCGCACCGACTTCCGCAACCGCGAACAACAGGAAGTAAATCCCTGGGGACGCGGCAGCGGCGACGGCGCCGCGCTCGGCGAGAAATTTCGCTTCAACTGGAACGCGCCGATTTTGCTTTCGCCGCACGACAAGAACACGCTCTACTTTGGCGGCAACGTACTCTTTCGGTCGTTAGACTTCGGCAAAACGTGGGAACAGATTTCTCCCGACTTGACCACTAACAATCCCGACAAACAGAAGGACGCCGGTGGGCCGGTCGCGTTTGAAAACTCCACGGCCGAGTATCACACGACCATTATCACCCTCGCTGAATCGCCACTTCGCAAGGGACAGATTTGGGTGGGAACCGATGACGGAAATCTCCAGCTGACGAACAACGATGGGAAAGATTGGGACTATCTGATTCGCAACGTTTCCGGCCTGCCGGCAAACTCGCCGGTGTCGGCGATCGAGCCTTCGCGCACCAACGCGCAGACTGCTTACGTCGGTTTCGATCGTCACATGTTCGACGATTTTCGTCCCTACGTTTTCAAAACTACCGACGGCGGGAAGAGTTGGGAGAACGTAACCGGCAACCTGCCGGCGAAAGCTTACGTGCAGGTAATCCGAGAAGATCCCAGGAACTCAAACCTGCTTTACGCCGGCACCGAGCTTGGTTTGTTTGCTTCGTACACCGCGGGCCGGGAATGGATTCCGCTTAATCTAAAGAACCTGCCAAATGTTTCGGTCCACGACATCATCGTCCACCCGCGCGAGAACGATCTCATTCTGGCCACACACGGACGCAGCATCTTTATCTTCGACGATGCGTCGCCGATTCAACAGATGACGGCCGACATTCTTAAGAAGGACGCGCAACTGTTTCCGATCAGACCGGGGCTGAGATTCACCACGCGCTTCACTCGTTACGGCGTCGGCGACAAAGCGTTCTTTGGTCCAAATCCGCCCTACGGTGCGTTGATAACTTATTACCTGAAAGCGAAGCCCGACGACAAAGCGACTTTTAAAGTCCAGATACTCGATGGCGCGGGGAAGCTGGTCCAGGAATTGGACAAGCCCGCAAAAGAGAAGGGACTTAATCGCGTAACCTGGAACCTGCGCTACGGCGGCGCTGAAGTGAGGCGTCCACCGAGCGATGAGGAGAGTGCGTTTGGCGGTCCGCCTCGTGGCCCGCAAGTCTTGCCGGGTAACTACACAGTCAAGTTAATTGTCGGCGACAAAACCTTCGAACAACCGGTCGAGGTGCGGCTCGATCCGACGCTCAATGTTTCGACCGCCGATCTACAGGCACAGCTCGATCTGCAGATGAAGCTGCAGGAGATGCAATCCGCGGCCAACACGGCGCTGCGATTTCTCGACAGCATCGAGGATCAACTGAAGCACACGCAAACAACCGCGAAGGCTTTGAACAAGGAACCCGACAAGGAAATGATGAAGGCCCTGGAGGACTACGTTAAGCAGCTCGACACCCTCGAGGATCGTTTGGTGCGGCGGTCGGAGGGGCTTGGACTGCCGGGCAAATCTCAGGTAGTTAACAAAGTCGGCGACATTTTCTTTGGAATCGATGCGACCAACGCAGCGCCGACTGCTGCGCAGCGCCAATACTTTGCCGAGATTCAACCGGAGTATGCGGACCGGATGGCGGAAGTGAACAGGTTTATCAGTAACACGCTGCCGCAGTGGAATGAAAAATTGCGCGCCTGGAATCTGCCGACGTTAACAACTCGACCACCGCTAAAGTTCTGAAACCCTTGGAGTGCGGTCACTGCCACTTAACCTGCGGAGCAGGTGGCAGCGTAAAGCCTGGGGTGAAGCGCAGCGAAACCCCAGGTGAATAGTTCAAAGATAATCCCAGCCCGCGAAGCGGGCGACAGCGTTGCCGTGATATGAAGCTATCGCCCGCTCCGCGGGCTCGGAGTTTCTACTGGGCCTCAATCCTGGGGTTTCGCTTCGCTTCAGCCCAGGCTTTACGCGTTCGCCCGCTACACAGGCTTGGAGCGTTATTTTATCTTATGCAGACCAATAATTTTTCCCACTCAATCAAGCTGGCGCTGGCGCTGGTTGTTTTCTTGTCTCCCGCTCTTGCCCAGCAGCCGCCTGTTGAGTCTGGCCCGTTTCGCAAGCTGGATCTGGTTGAACTCACCAAACTCGATCCAACCATCAGGCTCGATATTCGCTACGCGACCAAAAACAATTTCCTCGGCAAAGCTGTCTACAAACAGCGCCGCGCATTCCTGCAGCGGCCGGCCGCGGAAGCGCTCGTGCGGGTGAATCAAACTCTTCGCAAACAGGGTTATGGCCTGGTCGTGTTCGACGGTTATCGTCCCTGGGCCGTCACGAAAGTCTTCTGGGACGTCACCCCGCCTGATAAAAAGATCTTCGTTGCCGATCCGTCGAAGGGTTCGCGACACAATCGCGGTTGTGCCGTCGACCTTTCGTTGTTTGATTTGAAAACCGGCGAACTGGTGAAGATGCCGAGCGAATATGACGAGATGACTGAACGCGCCCACATCAACTATGAATGCGCGACGGCGGACGCGAAGCGGCTACGAGAACTTTTGCGTGCGGCGATGAGCGCGGAAGGCTTCGCTGTCTACGAGCCTGAATGGTGGCACTACGACTACAAGGATTGGAAAGAGTATCCAATAATGAACATCAAGTTTTCGGAGATTAAGTGAGGCTCGTGTTTCGTGTAATTTTCTCTTCTTCGTGCAGTTCGTGGTCAGTTCTTAAACCGACTGACCACGAAACCACACGAACTAGACGAAATCACGCTAAGGAGATCAATTAGCTTGCCGAAGCCGCGCCGGTCATTCGACTCAAGCGAATGTTGCCATTGATTCCATTGGCAGAAATGGAATTTCCTCCGCTGCCAATCTGCGCGCTGTAACTTCCGTGACTGTTCTTGTTCACTACCACATTCTGCAAGTCGGAAGTTACCTGGCCATTCATGCCGTGCGTCACGAGGTCAGCGTTGACGCCATCGCTGAATCGTAATTCGATGTTGCCGTTGACGCCGCTGAATTTGACACCGTCTTTGCCAATCGTCGCCAATCCCACCGTAACGTTTCCGTTGATGCCGTTGATTTCGGCCGAGCCGGCCGCTTGAACAATATCGACATTTCCGTTAACGCCGTTGACTTCAAGTGAGCCGTCGATGCCGCCCGAAGTGACGGCGCCGTTCACGCCGTTGGTCACGAGCGAGATTTGTCTCGGCAGACGCAGGGTAACGTGTTCGGTTGGGCTCGAACCAAAAACGCGCGAGAGTACGCCGGTGTCGCCTTTTTCGCCGCGGATCGTCAGGTTGCCGGCATTGTTCTCGATCGTGATCTTGCGACGATTCAGTACTTCCTGGCTTTCGCCAAACCGTTCGATGTAAACGTCAGCCGTCTTGCGATCCGACGTTTCAATCTTGACCCAGCCGTTAATGCCGGAAACTTCCACACGCGCGCCTGCGTTCAGGTCGTAAGTCTTGCGAATTTCTTCGCGAACGTCGTTACCTGACTTTTTTTGCGTGCCGATGGCGAGCGACCAGGGCGGACCAGATATCTTCGTGTGGGAGCGAACCACCCCAGCAATCCCTGCAATCGCCAGCAGGAGGACGACCAAAACTATTTTCTTCATGTGATGATTCCGACCTTTCGGGAAGTTCAGTACATGTGGACTAACGACGAAACGCGGCGTTTGGTTCACAAGAATTTCGGGCAACTTCGCAAATTGAAGGCTCTTCTTTGTGCTTCCCTTTGTGTTCTCTGTGTCTTTGTGGTGAGTTTTTGTCAGATAATCCCACCACAGAGGCACAGAGTAGACAAAGAACGCACAGAGTCTGATCAAGCGAAGCCACGTTCACCGGTTTCTTGACAGAAGCTCACCTGCGACATACAGTCAGCCATAACCCAAAGACCTACAACACTCTAAACAGGACGAGCAGACGCCGGACTCTGACTGGGCGTTCGAGCGGCTTGCTTCTGCGAACAAACGGCGCAATCAATGGTGGAACGAGACTCCAGAGACCAGACGATATTAATCGTTGAAGATTCAGAAGACGCGCGCTACTTCATGCGTCTCGCGCTGGAGGACCTCGGCTACCTGATCGTCGAGGCTGAAGATGGTGCGAAGGCGGTTGAACTCGCGCTCAGCGAACAGCCAGACATCATCCTGATGGATTTGAGCCTGCCGGTAATGGACGGCATCGCGGCCACCGAAAAAATCCGCGCCAGCGACGGCTTGCAGAAAATTCCGATCGTGGCGGTTACCGCGCATCAGGAAACCGACTTCCGCGCCGGAGCGAAAGCGGCGGGATTTGACGCCTACGTGACCAAACCGATTGATATTGGTTTTCTTAGCGAACTGATTAAAGGCCTGATTGCTTAAGAGCAAGTAGTCAGTAGACAGTAGACAGTAGACAGTAGACAGTAGACGGTAGGCAAAAAGGATTCTAAGTTGTGACTACAAACTACCAACTACTGACTACTGACTACTGACTACTGACTACTGACTACTGATTTCAATCTCACAATCGTCGCGCCTAAGCCTCCTGCTTCCGGCGGTGCGTCGGTCCAGTCTTTAACCCAGGACGTTCTTTCCAGAATCTTCCGAACTATCTCGCGCTGCACGCCCACCCCCTTGCCGTGAATGATCCGCACACTGCGAAACCCGAGGCGCCGCGCCTCAACCAAATATTCTTCGACCACCAGTTTCACTTCGCGCGGCGGGATCGTGTGCAGATCGAAAACATCCGTGATCGGAACGACGACTGGTTCCGGAAAGGGATCGAAGGGGTCGAGTGAATCATCGTCTGACATGACATTGCAGCACCGGAGCCTTAGCGACCTGCAAAGGTCTTACTGTTTCGGAGCGATATAACTGCGCCTCGCTTTCACCACCAGTTTTCCCTGCGACTTCAGCACCTCCGGCGACAGGTCAACCTTTAGCTTCCGCAAACTCCCGTCACGTTTTTTATTGGTCGAGACAAACGCGAGGTTGTAGCGGGTACGCAAGTGATCGATAAGCGTCGCGAAGGTTGTATCGAGTCGCTCAGGTTTCTCTTCCATCACCTCGCCGCCGGTTTCTTCAGCGAGCTCCTTGATATCCATCGTGCGAGCGCCAAACACACCAGCTACCCTGGTGCCCCAGCGCATGTATTTGTTTTCCATTCCCTGGACCGTGGTTTTCGGAATCAACCCGCAAACCACGCTGCCCGATTCATAAAGCGCCTGGCGCGCCGCTTTGCCCGATGGGCCATGACCGCAGTCGAAGTTCTTCGTGATACCGGTGATCGCAATTATCACGCGGCGTCCGACCGGGTTGCCGGCTGAGACCATGTAGTCGGCGGCTTTCGCAAATGCCTTGTTCAGACAGTGGTCGGCCCATTCGTCCTTCTTGGGAATACGCGCGAGCGCGGTCTCGATCTGGTTCCGGTTGCGGGTGAACTCCTGGATCAATTCCACATTATCCTGGTAGGTCATCACCGCTATTTCGTCAGTCTCCTTCAAACGCCGGAGTGCCTCATTGGCCGCGCGCTGAACTTCCGTGCCGTAAGGATCGATACAGCCGCCGCGATCAATCAAGAGCACCACAGATAACGGCAGGCTGTCCTGACTAAAATGCGTGACCTGCTGTTTCGACCCGTCTTCCAGAATCACAAAGTCTGCTTCCTTCAAATTACCAACGACGCGAGCCGTCTTCTTTTGCAAGACCAGTGCATCAATCGTTACCAGATCAATATCGGTTTTGATGACTTCGGCTGGCGGGGGCGACTGGTTAGGGGTGACGGACCTTTCGCGAGTTTGCGAGTTGATTCGCGAAGAGACGTATGGCAGCAGGACGAGTAATAGAAGTGGGTAGAAGTATTTGTATTTTGTCGCTGCGGAAATCAGGTTTTTCATAAGCACTCCAAAGTCGGGAAACCGAATTCACTTTGGGGAGAGTGCTTTCGTGAGTGGGCAAATGATACTCCGTGTATCTGCAGGAACAAAATTAGCCGCGGATTTACGCGGAGATACGCGGATCAGCAACCTTCGATTACCCACCCGCTACGCAGGTGGTATCGACATAATCCTTTCGGCGCATATCCGCGTAAATCCGCGGCCGCGTTTCCTCTTCGCTGCTTTTGAAGTTCTCGTCGGAGTCGATTAAAGTATGCGGCGTCTGCCCACACTCGTCCGTTAATGTTTCCAGAATATCCCCAGGAGAAGATCCGATGAAGAGAAATACTTTTGCGTCTTTGTTTTCGAGCTTTCAGCGAGCGCTCTTGCCGGTCGTGCTGATTGCCCTGACCCTGTCGATCTTTTCGGCGTCACGATTGACCGAACGATCGCTCGCACAGACCGGACAAAAGATGTCGACGGCGCCCGCCGGCGCTTCGGAGAACGGCGCGCGCACTGTCGCCTATCCGGAAACCCGGAAAGACGACACAGTTGACGACTACTTTGGAACCAAGGTCGCCGATCCGTATCGCTGGCTCGAGGCCGACGCAAATGTTCCTGAAGTTGCTGCGTGGGTCGAGGCGCAAAACAAAGTCACTTTCAGTTATCTCGAAAAAATTCCTTTTCGCCAGAAGATCAAAGACCGCCTGACCCAACTCTACAACTACCCGCGCTACTCAGCGCCGGCGCGCCGCGGCGAATATTTTTTCTACACCAAGAACGACGGTCTGCAGAACCAGAGCGTTTGGTATCGCCAAAAAGGACTCGACGGCACGCCGGAAGTTTTGCTCGATCCCAACAAGCTCTCAGCGGACGGCACCACGCGTCTCGGCGCGGTGGGAATTTCCAAGGACGGAAAGTATTTCGGTTACGGAGTTTCCAAGGGCGGTTCTGACTGGAACGACATCTACGTGCTCGACGCGGCCACCAAGCAGTTGCAAACGGATCACGTGCAGTGGGCCAAGTTCACCGGTGTCGCCTGGCAGGGCGACGGTTTTTATTACAGCCGCTATCCGACGCCGGCCGCCGGTCATGAGCTGACAACCGCGAACGAGTTTCATCAGGTCTTCTATCACAAGGTCGGCACGCCGCAGACGGAAGACGTCATGGTTTACGAAGACAAAACCAATCCGGTGCGCTTCCACATCATGGATACCAGCGACGACGAGCGCTTTGCTTTTGTGAATGTTTCCGAGAGAGGCAGCGGCAAGAAAGGCAACGCGCTTTTTTATCGCGACAGCGCCAAGGCGGGCAGCGCCTTCGCTCCCATCGTCGCGGAAGTGGGCGAAGATAGTTACAGCGTGATCGGTACGGTCGGCGAAAAGTTTCTAGTCTCAACCGATCACAAAGCGCCCAACGGCCGCGTGTTCCTGTTCGACCCGAAGAACCCGGATGAGAAAAACTGGAAAGACGTCATCCCCGAGAGACCCGAGCCGCTCGACACCGTGAGCGTTGTAGGCGGCAAAATTTTTACTGCTTACCTGAAAGACGTCACGGCCCATGCCTACGTCTACAGTCTCGACGGCAAACTGGAAAATGAGATTGCCTTGCCGGGACTGGGAACGGTGGGCGGCTTCGGCGGCAGAGAGGACGACAAGTTTACGTTCTACACCTTCACGACTTTCAACGTGCCGCCGACGATTTACAAGTACGACATTGCCACCCGGAAGTCGTCGGTTTTCCGTCAACCGGAAATTGCCGGCTTCAAGAGCGATGCCTACGAAAACAAGCAGGTGTTCTACACCAGCAAGGACGGCACGCGCGTGCCGATGTTCATCGTTTACAAGAAAGGCTTGAAGCTCGACGGCAACAATCCTACTTTGTTGTACGGCTACGGCGGCTTCAACAGCACCAACTCGCCCGGGTTTAGCTCGCTACGTCTGGCGTTGTTGGAGCAGGGATTCGTTTACGCCTCGGCGAACATGCGGGGCGGCGGCGAATATGGTGAGAAGTGGCACGAAGCCGGCACGAAGCTGCAAAAGCAAAATGTTTTTGACGACTTCATCGCGGCGGCTGAGTATTTGATTGCGAACAAGTACACGTCACCGAGCCGGCTTGCCATTCACGGCGTCTCGAACGGCGGCTTGCTGGTGGGCGCGGTTGCGAATCAACGTCCCGAGTTGTTCAAGGCGGTGATTCAGCAGGCGGGCGTGATGGACATGTTGCGCTTTCACAAGTTCACCATCGGTTCAGCGTGGAAAGCAGACTACGGCTCGAGCGAAAATCCGGAGCAGTTCAAAGCGCTCTACGCTTATTCGCCGGTACACAATGTCAAGCAGGGAACCAGCTATCCGGCGACGCTGATCACAACTGCCGACCACGACGATCGGGTGGTGCCGGCCCACTCGTTCAAGTACGCGGCGGCGCTGCAAGCGGGTCAGGGTGGCGATAATCCGATACTGATTCGCATTGACACGAAGTCGGGCCATGGCGCGAGCAGCACCAGGAAGGCAATCGAACAGACGGCCGACATCTATTCGTTCCTGATGTGGAATCTGGGCGTGACGCCGAGCTAAAGAAGCAGACAGGAAAAAGCGCCGCGGATTTACGCGGATAAACGCAGATAAGAATTGCAGGTGTTATTTGGCAATCAGAATCCGCGTGAATCCGCGTTCATCCGCGGCGCTTTTATGTTTGCGGTAACGTTATTCGAACGATCAATCCACCGTCTGGAGCATTGCTGGCTGTGATGGTTCCGCCGTGCAGTTTTATTGCGCGTTCAGCGATGGCGAGACCGAGACCGACGCCGCCCGACTCGCGATCGCGAGCTTCGCTAACACGATAGAACGGACGAAAGATTTCCGCGAGCGCTTCCGCGGGAACACCTGGACCGTGATCACGCACAACGATGGTGATGGTGTTCCCATCCGTAATTGCCGATCGTAGGGTCACGGCATGACGTGCCCCTACCTGCGTCGTCTCGGATCGCGAGGGTACCGCATGCTGTGCCCCTACATCGGGGGCTAGCTCAACGTTAACCTCTGTTGCCTCGGCCGTGTGCTGAACGGCGTTGCGAATTACGTTTTCAATCGCGCGGCGCAGCAGCTCGGGAACGCCGTTAACAATCGCAGGCGCCGCGCTGCCGAGTTTCACTTCAAGCTTCACTGAACGCTTGCGCGCGTGCGCCTCGAAGTCGGCATCCGTTACCACCTCACGAACCAGTGCCGTTAAATCAAATTCAGTTTTGCTGATCTCTTCCGCGCCACTTTCCAAACGTGTCAGCGCCAACAACTGTCCAATCATCTCGTTCAGCGTTTCCGCTTCGCGTTGAATTCGTTCCAGCGCGCCCTGGGCCGTGTCGCCCGATCTTTGTCTCGCCAGCTCCAGGGCCACGTTCAAACGTGCGAGGGGCGAACGCAGCTCGTGAGAAATATCGCCCAGCAAACGACGCTGGCTGTCGAGGAGTTGTTGAATCTTCTCCGCCATCTCATCGAAGTCGGCAGCTAAGGACGCGAGCTCGTCGCGGCGCCCGCCCAGGGTGGGAACGACGCGCGCGTTTAAGTTTCCGGCAGCGAATTCGCGCGTGGCGGCGCGCAGCTTGGTGACCGGCGAAGTTAGATACCGGGCCAGGCCGTAGCAGAAGAGTCCGCCCATCAGACCGACGGCGAAAATGTGAAAGATGGGGTGGAAGAACCAAGCATCCGGTGGGCGTGGCAATTCGGCAACCAGCACGTACTCCGTCCCACTGTTCGTGTGCACGGGCCGGCCGAGGAGCGGCGGGCCATTGCGATTAGCAAACTCCGGCAGACGCGTTTCTAAAACTTTGCCCGCTACCTCAGGTGCGTCGGCAGGGATGCGCCGGCCCGACAACTCGTGCAGCTGGTTATCAAAAATAAATATGCGGAGGTTTGATTGGTTCTCGGCGCGATCTAGGTAAGCGTTGAGCGAGCCCTGGCCGCCGCGTTCGTATTCTTCAGCCGCGTCCTTGCCATAGATGTTCAGGATCGGATCAAGCGGACGGCGGGTTCGCGGTTCTGACCGTTCGGGCCGCAGCAACTCGCCCACCAGAAAGGTGCCGAGGATCACGGTGAGGACCACCGAACCGAACCACACAAAGATTTTTAGAAACAAACTTCCCGGCAAAATTTTCACTCTCCGTCCGCGGCGCTCGCCTGCGCGTAGATGTAGCCGACGCCTCTAACCGTTTTTATTCTTTCGCTCGTTCCCAATCGATGACCCAGCTTCTTGCGCAGGTTGCTGATATGCATGTCGATGCTGCGATCGAACGGCGACGAGCCGCGGCCCAGGACCTGTTGCGACAGCTCTTCGCGTTTGACGATGCTGCCGGCGGCGCGCAAAAGCTTTTCCAACAGATCAAACTCCACGGCCGTGAGCTCCACATTCTCACCGCCGCGAACGACGGCACGCGTGCCGATGTCCAGCTCAACGTCACCAACTCTTATTTTTTTAGCCACCGAAGCAGCAGCGGGTTCTTCTAACTTCGCACGTCGCAGGATGGCGCGGATGCGGGCCGTCAGCTCTCGCGGGTTGAACGGTTTCGGCAAGTAGTCGTCAGCGCCAATCTCGAGACCAACGATGCGATCGACGTCGTCGCCGCGTGCAGTCAACATCAGCACCGGAATATTCGATTCGGCGCGGATGCGTCGCAGGACTTCAAAACCGTTGAGGCCGGGCAACATCACATCAAGCACGACGAGGGCATGCTTGCCGGCGAGCGCGCGTTCAGCGCCGGTGTCGCCGCGATGTACTGTCTCGATCTCAAAACCGAGCGGCTCGAGATATTCAGTAACCAACTCGCAGAGCGCCACGTCGTCGTCGATGATTAGGACCTTTTCCATATTTGTAGAACAGGCATTCGTGCCTGTCCGCTTTTTAACGATTGAGGCTCCGACCATGGTCATTAATATTTTCCATTTCTCATTTGTCATTTCTCATCTGTCATTGCCGGCAGCTGCCGCGGCAACTGTCGTTTAGAAAGCGGACTTGTCCGCCTGCCCCGGGCAGGGGCACAAGTGCCCTATCTAAACGAAACGATACGGAACGCCGGATCGATGACAAATGAGAAATGAAAAATGATAAATGGAAAATTTCCCTTTCGGCTCGCTCCTGGCGCTCAACTGGACAAACACGAATGTCTGTCCTACCGCGCGCGATTGTAGCTCAGGGGTGGGGCGTTGTTTGTAAAGAAGTGTCAACTCCCCGGCGTTTGCCGTTCTCTTTACAAAACTTTACATTGCGCTAACCGACTCTTTACATCGCTCGCGCCGGATTTGGCGTATAACAGTTTGCGTAACACGAAGCGGCCCGACGTGAATTTCGGGTGGGGCGGGCTTACCGCCTGACGGATTCTCAAAAGCAGACTGAAAAGTCTGTCCTAAAGCAGAGGAGATTAAGCATGAAGAAACGAATATTAGTAATAGCCAGCGTTGCTGTTCTGGTCGTGGCCGCGACGGTTTTCGCGCTGGCCCAGGGCCATCCCGGCGGCCCGGGCGAGAAAATGCGCGGCCCCGGCGGGCCGGAGGAGATGATCGAACATATCTCGCGTGAGTTGAATCTCACCGATGATCAAAAGGCGAAAGCGAAGGCTTTGTTCGAAGGCCAGCGCGCCACCGAGGAAGAGCGACACGCGAAACTCGAAGCCATTCACAAACAGATCGAAGCGGCCACTGCTAACGGCGCGTTTGACGAAGCTGTCATACGTCCGCTGGCCAGCCAGCAGGCGCAGCTAATGGCCGACCAGATGGTTGACCACATGCGGCTCCACTCGCAGTTGTTTGCTTTGCTAACAGCGGAACAGAAAGTGAAGGCGCAGGAAATGATGAAACGCCACGGTGGACCAGACGGACCCGGCGGCGAAGGCATGCGCCGCCACGGCCCACCGCCGCCTCCACCCCCCGGTTTCTAACTTGAAAAGCAAACTGTTAGTTTGCGACGCCGGCGGCGGGCTTGCCGGCGGCAAACGAAAAGGATCATCGAGCGGCTCTCGATGATCCTTTTTGATTGATAGGAGTGAAGGACAGACAGGAATGTCTGTCCTACTAAGGCTGCTTCAGAAACACATCCCATGCCCAGCGGCTGACACTGGAATTTTTGCCGTCATCCACCCTGGCGCGGTAACGAAACTCATTGCCGTACTGGTCCGTGCGCTTTGATTCTCTATATTTCAGCGAGATTGAATCAACATTCAGCGACGGCAGCGTGTGTAGCTCCGCAGCCTCCGAGATGCCGTTGTGATTCGTGTCTTGCCAGAGGCGCAACGATGAAAAGATTCCGTCACGGCTGTCAATCGCACCGTCGCCGTTGCCACTGCGCGCGACCTTGTCGAATTCAGACAAAGCAATGAAGCCATTGCGATTGTCAGACGATGGCTGCTGCGTGGCGTTGCCAAAGAGTTCCGCGCCGCTGTCGATCGTGCCGTTGCCGTTTCGATCAAGCACCAGCCAGGCATCGTCCGTATTCGCAGCCGTCCACGACACTCTGCCTTTTGTGCCGTCGAAGTTGAAGTCGAAATCGGCGCCGCTCGCTGCGTCGGTCATAGCAAAACCGTTGCCCAAAATGTCTATGAGAATCGGACTGACCTGGCAACAGGCTTGAACTTCAGGGATTGGCCTTCGAGCATGAGCGGCCATTCTACTGCGTACGTGCGTAGCCGGTTTCAATTGGCCAGTGCAATTGCACAAGTCTCCACCATAGCACTCGCCGCCGCCGCAACCTCCACCGACGATTAGACCAGGACCGCATGGATCGCGTCTCCAATTGCTAATAGCAGTGGGTGTGCAGAACGTTCCATCACTTCTCTGGCAGCGTACACCTTGTAATGATTTCCTTGCGTCACGAATTCCAAGAAGTTGGATGTCGTCGTCAAAAATATTTTGCTTGTAACTACAGCCGCTACCACTGCCTCCACAGTCGTAGGTTTGCTGTGTTACCCAAACTGTGTCGCAAGGTATGAGGTCGTCAAGTAGCCAGAGCGACCGATAAAGGCTTACGGCATGGTTCGATTTAACTACCGAGTTCAATTCTTGAAACTGATAGTCTGAAGGTTGTTGGTCGGCCAATTAGCGAAACCTACCGCTGGCCTCGTGGGTGGATTTGATTTCTCCTTGAGTGGAAACTTGGGATTATATTTCTGTTTAGGATCGGCCGGGTTAGGGTAGAGCATCTCATCGCCAATCCACAGGGAGCCATCGCTAAAGGTAACCGAATCCACTCGTATTTCTGCTTGCGTGATTCTGTCGGGATAACCAAGTTTCTCGAGGTCTTCCCGGATGAAAGGTAGATTAACGTCCAACATCTTCACGTCGACGCTTTCATGCGGGATAACTTGCTTTTGGGCCTCGCTACCCTCAGTGTCCGCCGGATCACGGCCGTAAAAGAGACCAACAGTGTAAGTCGGTATCGTCTGAGAAGTGCCTTCAGGTCGCGGGAAAGACAGAGAAAGCTCTATGCGCGATATAAGTTTGTTGGAGACGTTCTCTACCGTCACTGTCAGGCCTTGTAGCCACTCATCATCCTCGATGAACTTCTTGCCTAACTCGATAGGCTTACCCTTGGTCTTGAGGCGAACTATCTTTATTGGCTCAGTACGCCAAGAGACTTTATTGATTGTTCGCTCGTGTCCTTGTCCAACGCCAAGCACTGGCAAGAACAGAAGCACGGCGATTACTTGCAGCAACGGTTTTTTTATATTGAGGGACGACATGAGAATTCTCCTTGAGGAAAGGTCTATACTTTCGCCGGAACGATAAGAAGTCACTTGTTCTCTCGAGTTCATCCTCTGAGAGAGATGCAAAGTCTGGCTTTCTATCCTTAAGCCACTCAATTGGTCTGCCGTTCGTCGGCATAGTTTTACGTTTGCTAAGCGGACTGGGCACGCAGAGGTTTATTTCCGCTTCCAGCGCACGCCGTCTTTCGTATCTTCCAAAATGATCCCGCGATCGGCGAGCTCGTGGCGAATCTCATCGGCGCGGCCAAAGTCACGGCGACGTCGCGCCTCCTGGCGTTGGTCGATCAAACTTTGAACTTCGCTGTCGAGCATCTCGCGCGCTTCATCGCCGAAAATATTCAGCACGCTATCGAAGCGTTGCAGCAGATCGAGCAACTCGGTCTTGTTTTCTTCTTGAAGTTGTTTCCGGGAGAGCGCGGTGTTAACTACGCGCGTCAGGTTGTGAATCACCGCCAGGGCGACCGAAGTGTTGAGGTCGTCGTCCATGCCTGCTTCAAATTCCTGCGCCGCTGATTGAGTCGCTTCGTGCAAGGCTTCGTTCAGACCGGGACTCGCCTTCGCTTCGCTCAAACGCGCCTTGAAGTCGCGGAGTCCGGCTACGGTTTTCTCGGCGCCGCCGAGGGCGTCGAAAGTGAAATTGATCTGCTTGTTATAAGGAACGCTCAGCAGGAAATAACGCACCGCGCCGGCTGAGTATCCTTTCGCGGCGACGTCGCGAAAGGTGTAGTAGTTGCCCTTCGATTTCGACATCGTTTCGCCGTCGACCTTGAGATGTTCGAAGTGAATCCAGTAGCGGACAAACTCTTTCCCGGTGGCGCCTTCGCTCTGC
>Ga0207650_10000443_pt1 | contig 35591 bp, 30 predicted proteins | sample KBSS63metaG_FD_184325 | JGI IMG/M metagenome (GOLD analysis project Ga0207650, IMG submission 184325) | Switchgrass rhizosphere microbial communities from Kellogg Biological Station, Michigan, USA - KBS S6-3 metaG (SPAdes) (version 2) | ecosystem: Host-associated > Plants > Roots > Rhizosphere...
CCATTCAGAGCCGGCAGAACGATGGTGTTAGGAAAAATGTGCCAGTTGGTGCCTGCCGCGGCGATCACTTCAGGCGTGAGATTTTCTGGAAGCTGGATGCCGTCGGATGTCATCTCCTCGCGGTAAAGTGCATCGAGGCGAAGTCCCAGCTCCGCTTGCGACAAGCCTTCAGGCTCATCAAGAAGGCGCTTGGCGGCCCGGACGGCGTGCTCGGAAATGAGCGCGTTGAGCGTCCGATAGCTCTCTTCGATATTTCTGTAGATCAGTTCACGTGGATCGAGGCCCGTGAACTTGCGTGCGAAGGGCGACGTCTCGCCCATATCGATGGCGGCTTCGGGTTCCGGCTCGGCCGTAGCGGCGATGTTCCGCTCCCCGCGATCGGGAAAGTAGAACATTCCGTGAGGGCCGACGGCTCTCGAACCTGATTTCCGAGCGCCGTACTTCAGCATCTGCGCGTGAGTAGCTTGAGAGTGGTACGCCTCGTTGAAGGCGTCACAGGCAACCTTCCAGCTGCAATTTATCGTGACGGTCTTATACCAAACGTATCTCATATTCTCGATCTCAAAGGGATCGAGCAACTCAGGCAACGGTGACAGATATTCCCGGAGAGGTGGCGCCTCGGGGTTCATCGAGATCCAGACCGCACCAGCCCAGGACTCCACCTTAACGCTCTTCAACGCGAGGTCGGAATCCTCAAAGTTGGGACATCCGCCCCAATCCTCTGACCAGACCACCTTTTCGAGCGAGCCGTCGATCTTCCAGCGCCACCCATGAAAGCGGCAAAAGATCGATCTGCCGGTGTTGCCGCAACCTTCCTTGAGGCGACGTCCGCGATGCTGACACACGTTGTGAAAGGCGCGGATACTATTGTCGGGCTGCCGCACCACAAGGATGGTTTGATCCGCGATGTCGAAGGTGATGAAATCACCGGCGTCTGGGATTTCCTCTTCCCGACAAGCATTCAGCCACACCTTTGGCCAAAGGCGCTCTCGCTCGAGTTTCTCGAACTCTTCGGCGACATAGGACTCCTTGGGAACGAAATCCGGCCGAACAACTGCTTTGTCGCTCACGAAGCTTCCTCCGCACTTCCTCCCGACGCCTTGGCCCTGCCACCTCGATAGGGGGCAGCAATCAAGCTCCACCGCGCCCATGCGGACGCCATCGGTGAAGCGTCCGCCGCCCAGATAGTGGCCGGGCACGGCACCAGCGTCAAGGCGGCGCCGACCTTTTTAGTGGGTCATTGAGCGCCTCATTTCCCATATCCACGGCATGATGCCTCGCGCTGCGGCCGTTACAGTGAGCGTTATATTCAATGGATCCGACCTCACGGATCCAGACCGCCGCGCTGCCGGGGAGCACGCAAGGGATACGAGGGATCGACCTTGGTGAGGTGGTCATCTTGGACGTCGACGCGCGCCCGACCGAGCCGCCCGAAACGTGGGCGTTTCAGATTGCACTCGAGGTTGGTAGCTGAGACCGTTTTCCTAGCGCGTGCTTTTAAGTCCGCTTTAAGTCAGTCACTTATCACCACCATCATTCATTTTGGACGGTCGCCGCAAAGCGAGGGGCGCCTTCCGCAGCCTTGTCGGCGCGGTCCTAGCCAAGCTGGACCCAACGGCGCAACTCTCGCATATCGTACAATCGCCGCCGCTTGCCCTTTCAGGGCCTCCGATGAAGTTGGTGGCTGGAGAAGCGCGACCGTACAGCGCGCTCGCCGGATCACAATGGAAATATATAGGCTCCTCTTCGAGAGGTCGGCACGGCCATTTCTCGTCACATCCCGCATACGCCACCTTTGGGCGGCCTATTTAGCATCCGATTCCGCTTTCCAGAACATTCTAACTGCGCTACGGACGCCGTAGGTGAGCGCCGCGGCAGTTGGCGCTCGCGTCACGATCACTTTCGCGCACCCAAACGGCGCGCATGGGGGAGGGAACAATGTTCAAGGTGAAAATCCTTGCCACAGCTTGTGCGGCGGCGCTGGCGGGTCCGGCGCTAGCGCAACAGGTCAGTCCGCACGAGGACGGGGCGAAGCTGGAGGAGATCGTCGTGACCGCTCAGCGCCGGTCCGAGAACCTACAGAATGTGCCAATCGCCGTGAGTGCTTTCACCCCCGCTTTGCTGGCCGAGAAGATCATTACCAACACCAGGGATCTTCAGCAAGCGACCCCGAGCATGAGCGTTGGCAACCAGTTCGGTGCCAGCACTTCCGCGGTGATCAACTTGCGTGGGCAGGTTCAGGACGTGTCCGCAATCACGGTAGACCCATCCGTGGGCGTCTACCAAGACGATATCTATCTTGGCCGAGTGAACGGCCAGCTTGCTGAATTGTTCGACATTGAGCGCATTGAAGTCCTGAAAGGGCCGCAGGGCACGCTTTACGGACGAAACACGACGGGCGGAGCGCTACGGATCATCACCAATAAGGCAAATCCAGAAGGTCGTGTTTCTGGTTACGCGACGGCAGCTTACGGCACCTACAACGATCTGCGGCTCGAGGCCGGCGCCAATCTCCCGATCATTCCGAACATAATGGCGCTCAGGCTCTCCATGTTGCACCATTCGCATTCGGGGTACACGAAAAGCTATATCACCGATGGAGGGGGGGTCGGGCGCGCCGCTGCGCTGACAGGGCGGGTTGTCGATAGCGACGATCGACACTGGAATGCCGGGCGCGGCGATTTGGCCTGGAACGTAAACGACGAGTTTCGTCTGTCAGTTTCGGCCGACTACACCGAGGACCGCAGCAACGGCATTCTTTCCCGCAACAGGTTGGGCGATGTCATTACAGGCAACGCGCTCAGCGCCACCGGCCGCACGGTCACGAATTCTCCTGAAGCCCAGAACGACTTCTGGTCTGGCCGGGTAAGTGAGGTTCCATACGCCAATTTACGGCAGTGGGGTGTGGGCGGGACCGCGCTGTATACACTGGGTGCCACGACGGCCAAGCTCGTGCTGGCTCATCGCTATGTTGACGCGCACCAGAGGGTCGACACGGACGGGACCGATCAGTACCTGCTCAGTTTTGAGTACGCGCTAACCGACAAGCAAAACTCAGCCGAATTTCAGCTCAATGGTACGGCGATGGACGATCGCCTCCATTGGCTGTACGGCCTCTTCTACTTCAAGGAATCCGGCACGGAGGCAACACTATCCAACGCAGCTTACGGAGCAAGCAGCCGCATCTTCGGCGTCGGGGCCACGAACCGTAGCTATTCCGCTTTCACCCATCTTGAATATGACATAACAGGTCAACTTACCGCGACGCTCGGATACCGCTATACCTGGGACCGCAAGGACATCAGGGGGTTCAGCCGGGCTGGCGGGCTCTGCGCCTACGTTCCCGGAACTCCGGGGCTCGTTCAAACGAGCTCCACGAACTGCACCCTATTTAAGGGCTCGAAGGCGAACTTCCCATCGTGGACGGCGGGACTAAGCTACCACATCAAGCGGGACATTCTGACCTATGCGAAAACCAGCCGCGCGTCGCGCTCGGGTGGTCAGCAGGCCCGCGGTATCGGCTTCATTCCCAGCACGGCATTGGACACGAACACGCCGTTCCAACCGGAAACGGTCACTGACGTGGAGGTCGGCTTGAAAGCTGAGCTCTTCGACCGAGCGCTGCGCCTCAACATCGATGCCTACCACAGCTGGCTCTCGAGCGCCCAGAAAGGAATCATCGTGACGACGCCCGGGGTGGGATCGCTTAGTTTGGTCGCCAACCTGCCGGGCACGACCAAAATCAAGGGCATGGAGATCGAGTCGACGGCGGTGATCGACCGCTTCACCTGGGATTTTGCGGGGAGCTTCACGGAAGGAGAACCCAGCGACCCGCGTTTCGTCATGTCTCTCACGCCCAAGTACAAGGTGTCGACGACGCTCGCATACAAGCAGCCGACTTCTTTTGGCTCAATCACGGGGAGCGTCACCTATTCCTACTCCAGCAGTCAGTACGTCTTGACCGAGGCTACGTTTAGGCAACTCACCCAGTTTGATAGCCGGAACATCGTCAATGCGCAGCTTCGAGCGGAGCTGAACAACGAAGTGAGCATATCTCTGTGGGGCAAGAATATCTTCGAGGACAAATATTGGAACCACGGTGCGGCATTTGCACCGTTCGGCTATCCGATCGCTCCCTCATTCGTAGGCGAGCCGCGAACTGTTGGCGCGACGGTGACTACGCGCTTTTAGCCGGAACCTGCGGGCCATAGCGCCGGTCGCGCCCAATAGGACGCGACCTAGCCGCAAGCCACCCCCACTTAGATTGGACTTGCCGTAACCGCGCTCAGCAAGATGACCTCGTCGACATCGACACCCACTTCACTGAGCCGCCGGATCTCTGGATCCTCACGTGCGCCGGCCAAGTTCAAGGGCGAGGTGATGCACACCGCGCGCGACGCCTACAACCATGATGCCTGGGCTGTTCTGCGATCGCCTCTTGGGATATCGACGCCAGCGTCAAGGTGCTGGTCCGCTGCCGCGAAGAGCTCGGCCTCACCGGCATCGCCATGAACGCCGCGCCGCAGGCCTTGCGAGCCGTCGCTAGCGGATGCGAAGTGGGATCGGTTCTGGGCGACCTCCAAAACAGGAAGATGCCAGTGAATTTCCACATCGGCACCGCCTCCTCTGAGGCGGTGATCGCCAATTGGTGGGCCGACAGGGCCCGAGAATGGCGTCTTCGCCTCCTACATGTCGGCCTCGCTGTTCCTAGGCCGACTTCCCGCATCCCCAGTCGCTGCACCCGGAATTGCGCAGCAATGTCGATCAGACGTTGCGGTCCGACGAGTAGGAAATCCAGCACAAGATCCTGGATCGCAACGCGGCGCTGTACGACCCTGGCGGTCTGAGTCCGGCGAGGGGCGTCCGCTTGCGTTGCGCCGCCCCGCTGACCCACGACAGGGCGGCTGCAGGTGGCGAACCCTGCGCCGCACTGTTAAGGCCGGCAGCGCGAATTGCGCGGCCTAATCCGATGGCGCGCCCGCCGCCTCAGTCGGCGAACCGCGGCCTGCGCTTCTCGAGGAGGGCCGCGACCCCTTCGGCATGGTCCTCTGTGACATGGCTGATCGCCTGGGCGGCGGCGCTCATCTCCATCAGCGTCTCGTAACTGGCGGCCTGGCCGTGCTTCAGCAGGCTCTTGCCGAGCCGAAGGGCATGGGACGGCTGTTCGGCGATGCGGCCAGCAAGCTCCAGCGCTGTCGGCAGCAGCTGATCCGGCGGCGTCACTTGCGAAACCATGCCCCAGCGCTCCGCCGTCGCCGCATCGATGACGTCTCCAGTGTACAGCAGCTGGCGCGGCTCATGCCGATCGTGCGCGGCAGCAGCCAAGCGCCGCCGTCGCCGGGAATGAGCCCGAGTTTTAGGAACGTGACGCCAAAGACCGCGGTTTCTGAGGCGATGCGGATGTCAGCCATGCACGCCACGTCGCACCCCAGTCCGATCGCCGCTCCGTTGACTGCGGCGATAGACGGAATCTCCAGGTTGTAGATGGCGCGAACGATGCGGTGAATGCCATTGCGGTAGCGCTCGCGGATCTCGGCCGGCGAGCCGGCGAAGGCGCCGGTGCGATCGCGCATCGCCTTGACGTCGCCGCCGGCGGAAAAAGCAGATCCGGCGCCGGTGAGCACGACGCAACGGATGTCATGATCGTCGTTGATGCGCGTGCAAGCGTCCGCGACCTCGTCGCCGTCGCCCATCGCACCGAGTGCGTTGCGGGCCTCCGGACGGTCGAGGGTCAGCAGCGCCACCCTGCCGCGCCGCTCGATCTTCAGAAGAGGCATCTCTTCACCTGGTTATGAAATAAGTACGGGCGGGCCGGCGGTTCAGGATTTCAACGCCTCAGCCCGCAGGTCGACCTTCTTGATCTTGCCCTGGGGTGTTCGCGGAAGCTCATCGACGATCTCCAGCCGCTCTGGCGTCTTCAACTTGGCCATCCCCAATTCTCGAAAGTGGGCGCGCGCGATGTCGAGCGTAAAGGTCGCCCCGGCGCGCAGCGTGACGAACGCGCAGACCTTCTCGCCGTAGAGAGGGTCTGGAATACCGACGGCTGCCGCCTCCATGATCGCGGGGTGCGCCGCCAATGCGTCCTCAATCTCCTTCGACGACAGATTCTCGCCGCCGCGGATGATGATGTCCTTTTTCCGGTCGACGACGGTGATGTACCCGTCCGCGTCGCGGACCACGATGTCGCCGGTGCGATACCAGCCGCCGGGCAGGAAAGCTTCGGCGTCCAGACTCTCGTCGCTGTAGCCCACGAAGAGCTCCGGCCCTCGGGTGACGGCCTCACCCGCTTGCCCGTCGGGCACGTCGCGACCATCGTCGTCCACCACGCGCACCTCGACGCCAGGCATTGCGCGCCCATCGGTCGTAGCCCGCTTCTCCAGCGGATCGTCAATCATGGCGCCCGAGACCGTCGGGTGCTCGGTCGAGCCGTACCCGCGGCTTCCGCGTATGCCGTATCGTTCGAGCAGGTGAACGTGCGCGGGGCTGATGGAGGTCGCCCCCAGGCTGAAGGATCTCAGGCTGGATATTTCCCCGACACCCTGGTCGACGAGTTCCAGCATCGTGAGCATCTGGAACGGAACGCCGGTCATGGTGGACGGCCGATAACGAGCAATGAGTTCGAGGCAGATGCGTGCATCCCAGCGATCGCGGACAATGGTGCTGACACCCGTCAGCGGCCCACGCGCGAGGTCCAGCACGCTGCCGATATGGCCGTAGGGGGCCGTGACGAGGATGACCGGGTTTTCCGGATCGACCCGTGCGCCAAAGGTCCGGCACTCCGCGATAATGGTGTTGTGCGAGTGCTTTACGCCCTTCGGCTTCGAGGTGGTGCCCGACGTGAACATCACCACGCACACGTCGTCAGCGTTTATTTCGGGCGGATCGAAGTCGCCGGCAGAAAGCTGCAGGAACTGATCCCAGCTCAAACCGCCGCCTCGCACGTGCTCGCCGATCACGAGGACGCGTTCGAGATCCGGCAGTTCGCCGAGCGCGTCCAACCGAGCGAGGTAATCGACCCCCATCGCCCGCTCCGGGACGATCAACATCTTCGCCCTGGCGTGTTTCAGGATGAAGGTGACGTCTGCGGGACCGTTGTGATGCAGGATCGGAATGAGCGTGGCGCCGGCCGCGATGATCGCCTGGCTGAGGACCGAGGCCTCCCACCAGCCGGGCATCTGGATGGCGACGGCATCGCCCTTTCCAATGCCGAGCCGCTGAAGTCGCGCGGCAAGCGCGCGCGCGAGCTCGTTCCTCTCTACCAGCGTCAAGCGCCGCTCCGGCCGCTCGCCGGAGAAGAAGATCTGGAAACTCTCGGGCCACCGCTCGGCGCCCTCACGCCATATGTCGTTCAGGGTCTGCTTTCCAAACAGCCCTTCGGCGTGCCACCGCCGCCGCAACGCCTCTCGGTCATCGCGAACGCCGCGGATAACCTCGTCCAAACCACGCGCTTCAATCATGGGGTCCGCTCACGTGAATTCGTAGCGATCGGCGAACTCCGCCCGTACGGACGCCCTTGCGATCTTCAGCGATGGCGTGCGCGGCAAGGACTCGAGGTACTCATAGGCCTCGGGCGCGAAGTAGGCCGGCAAGTACTGACGCACAATTCCGTCGAGTTCCACCTTGTCCGGTTTGGGGGTCCCCTTGCGAAGCTCGATCACAGCGATCGGCGTCTGACCCAGGCGCGGGTGTTTCACTCCAAGCACCAGAGCGTCCTGGACGGCTGGATGCAGCCGCAGGATCTCGGCGACTTTGTCCGGTAGGATCTTGAAGCCGCCGCGGTTGATCGCCTCGTCGGCGCGGCCGCGGATGAAGACGAAGCCGTCCTCGTCGACGCACGCAAGGTCGGTGGTGTTCACCCAATCGGGTCCGAACCGGTCCGCCTTCGCCTCAAGGCGGCCGACAACGCCGACCGCCGCCTCCTGCCCGCTCTCCGGATCGATGATGCGCACGCCCACGCCCGGCTTGGGCCGGCCGACGCTGCCGAGCTTCGCCGTCCCCCATTCGCGGTGATCGCGCAGGGTCCAACCGGTGATCCCACCAATGAATTCGGAAGCCCCGTAGTCGATCAGTACGGGAATCCCATAGCTGGCTTCGAAGGCGCGCTGCCGTTCCGGGTCCAGAGGCGCCGTCCCCGTGCGGATCGCCAGCAGGGATGCAAGCTGTTCCTTCGGGATCTCGGCGTCGAGAACCATGTTGATCATCGCCGGCACCAGGGAGGCGGACTTCGGCTTATACTTGCCGACGTCGGCGGCCCAGGTAAGGGGATCGAACTTCTCGTGCAGACTGATTGGCCGCGCGAAATAGAGCGCAGTCACGATCCCCATAAGTCCGGACGAGTGCGCAAAAGGATTATGCAGGATCGCCGTGTCCTGCGCCGCCAGCAGCCGATGATCGGCCGCCGCGCGAGCGACGTCGCGAGACGGTGCTGCGGCCTGCAGCCCCTGCTCCAGACTGGCCGTCAAAACCGGGAAGCGCTTTGGCGCCCCGGTCGTGCCGCTCGTCATCCGCTCGATCGCGTATCCGTGCATCGGCGACTGGTGCGGCCCCGGGCCCACCCGCTCGAGGCCCGCACGGAGCTCGACGCGCCCAGACGGGAATTCGACCTCGAGGCCTACGCCGCCCACGCCGGCCACGGCATCCGCCAGCCCCGCGATCGCCCAGTCGGCCGGCGAACCCACAACCGCCGCGAGACGAAGGCTGGCGACTTCGTCGGCCAGCTTCGAGGGGGGTTGCAGCGGATTAATCGGCGAGACGAATCGTTCGGCCTGCAGGATGCCCAGGATGGCGGCGACCGCTTCCGGGCCATTGCGCGCTATCCAACCGACCGGGGCCGAGGGAGCGACACCGGCTTCGTCCAGCAGGACGCGCACCCTATTGGCCGTCTCTCCGATGTCGCGCCAGGTGAAGGTGGTCCCGCAAAATTCCACGGCCGGGGCGTTGGGGGCCAGGTTCGGTATCGCCGCAAGCCGCTCACTCAGCTTCATGACTGACTCCGATGCATGTCGCTCAAGCGGCCGGCAGGCCCAGCACGCGCTGGGCGATGATGTTGCGGCGGATTTCGGAGGTCCCGGCCGAAATCGTCTTAGAGAACGAGTTCAGATAGAGCTCGACCCACCGCTCGTTGGTCCCCGAGCGATCGAGGGCTTCCGGGCCGAGGATTTCGATAGCGGAAGTGAAGATCCGGCGCCGCAGTTCAGTGTTGAACAGGGCGATGACGGTGCCCTCCGGCCCCGGGACGTGGCTGCGCGCGGCTCGCGAGATGCTGACGTAGCTCATCGCACGCAGCGCCGCGACGTCCGCCCGCAAGTTCGCCAAATTGGAAACCACCGCGTCGTCTTGGATCGCCATTCGTCGGCCGTCCGGCGCACACGTTCGGCCCGCGAGCTCGATCAGTTCCTCGACAACCCGCGACAGCTCGATTTGATCGGCGAGCGCCGCCGTGCCGCGTTCGAAACCCAGCGTCGCCATTGCGACGCTCCAGCCGCCGTTGATTTCGCCCACGACGTTCGCCAGCGGGATCCTGACGTCATCGTAGAAGACTTGGCAAAACTGCTCTCGGCCCTCCATCGTCTGGATCGGACGCACCTCCACACCCGGCAAGCGCATGTCGCCAATGACCCAGGTGATGCCACGGTGCTTCTGCGCATCGGGATCGGTGCGGACGAGCAGCTCCTGGTAGGTCGCGTATTGAGCGCCGCTGGTCCAGATCTTGGTGCCCGATACGACCAGATCGTCGCCATCCATGCGCGCGCGGGTCTGCAACGAGGCGAGGTCCGAGCCTGCGCCCGACTCGGAGAACCCCTGGCACCAGGAGGTGTCGCCCTGGAGGATCAAGGGCAAGTAACGTCGCTTCTGCTCCTCGCTTCCACGCGCCATCAGCGTCGGCCCTGCGTGATTGAGGCCGATGAAGAAGAGGCCCACGTGAGGCGCCTCGGCACGTGCGTACTCCTCGTGCCAGATGAGCTGCCGGGTGAGAGACAGACCGCGACCGCCGTACTCTTTTGGCCAGGCGATCCCGGCCCAGCCGTCCTCGAACTGCCGCCGCTGCCAGGCCCGGTCGAAGGCGAACATCTCGGGGCCGTCGCTCGGCCGACGCTCCTTAGGGACATTGTCTGCAAGCCAAGCGCGGACCTCTTCGCGGAAGCGAAGCTCGTCTGGCGTGAAATCTAGGTCCAAGCTTCAGCTCCTTCAGACGGCAGAGAGAACAAGAAGGGCCGTCTCTTGAGCTCGCCGGGCGCCTCCAAGCTGGTCCAGCACATGCATTCGCTTCTGGAACCAATGGGCGTCGCACTCCGCCGTGAAGCCCATCGCACCGTGCAACTGGATATTGGCCGCGGCGTTGGCGAAGCCTGCCTTCGACGCGGCGATTCGCGCCGCGCGCGCCTGGAAGGCCGCATCGGCTTGACCGTTCGCCACGCAGACCGAGGCGAAGTCCACCAGCGCCTGGGCCGCTTCGGAGCGCACTAGGCTGTCGGCGCACCGGTGCTTCACCGCCTGGAACGAGCCGATCGGTTGACCAAACTGCTCACGCAGCTTCACATAGTCGACCGCCATTTCGAGCGCGGCGCGACTCATCCCCAGCATCATCGCGGCGACTAGGAGATTCGCTGCATCGACGACCGGCGCTTCCTTCTCCACGACGCTCGCCACCCTGAATGACACGAGCGACGCACGCGAAATCAGCAGCGAATTGTCCAACCCATGCGCGGCGCGCTGCTCCCAGACGGCGTGGGTCAGGAGAGAGAGGCCGCTAGCCGTCCAGATCAGCCAGTGGCTAGCCAGCCGACCATCGACGAGGAGAAACTCACCCTGCGGCTCGGCGAGCTCCGTCGCAACGACAGGAATGGCGAATCCGGCGGTGCGCTCGCCTCCGGCGAATTGGGATGCGAGACGCGCATCCCCGCTGCCCGCCGCAATCTTGGCTGCGAGACAGGTGGCCAGAAGGACAGGACTGAGGAGCGCCCGACCGGCCTCGCGCATGACGATCTGCTCCTCCAACAGCGAGCCCCCGCCCCCGCCCGCCGCCTCGTCGAGGCCGAGGGAAAGCCAACCGAGCCCGGCCAACGTTGGAAGCGCGGCGGCGTCGGTGCGCCTCGGATCGCGCAGGCGATGGAGCGGAAGTTCGGTCGCGAGATAGCGCCGCGCCGCTTCTGCGATTTGCTCCTGTTCCGGTGTGTGAAGCAGGTCCACGCCAACCCCATAAGCCCTAGTTTAGGCCACTATAACGGGCAAAATCACGCTACGGAAGCATAATACTTCTAGAACTTTCACCAATCGCACACCTTATATCGCACAGCGGGCGTGCTGAATGGGCGGCTTTCACCGGGAGAAGCGGACAGCTGCGACGTGGGTTCGGCGGCCGGCGGGCGGAACGCCGATCAATCGGCGTGCAGCAGTTCCGCCTCGCCGGTGAGGTAGAGAGTCATGTTGCGGCGCGCCAGAGCGCTGTCTCCGGCAAGGACCCCCTCCAGCGCGGAGACGAAGAGCGCCTGCAGTTGCGGGGTCAGCGCGCCCTCCCGCACGAATGTGTTGAGGATGGTGGCGAGCAAGCCAAGGACGCGATTGCCACACATAGCAGCCAGAAGATCGTAGGTCGACTTGATGGCATGTAGACGCGCTGCGTCCGTGGCCCCCGACGCCAATTGGTGAAGCGCACGCGTCAGACGGGCCTTTTGCGCCTCATCGCCGCGTTCGGTCGCAAGCTGCGCCAGTTTGCCCATGAGGTCGGTCCGCACGGCGACGACATCGGAAAGCCTGACGTTCATGCTCCTGAGGTACGCGACAGCAGAGCGCACGGTATAGTCATTGCTCGGGAGGCCCACGAACAACCCGCCTCCAGGACCACGCCGCGTACGGACGAGGCCGTGCGTCTCGAGCACCCGCACAGCCTGACGCAGCACCCCGCGGCTGGCCCCGTAACGAGCCTGCAGTTCGGGCTCCTCGCCGAGCTTTTCGCCGACCGGCAGCACGAGCCGTTCCAGGTCGTTGGCGATGGACATGGCAACAATTTCGGCCCGCTTTTGCGGCGTGTCGCGCAGCAATGGGCCGGGGCTGAGATCAGGACGCACCACGCCGAGTCGCAAAGAGGTCTGCTCCCGACGTTCCAGCGCCCTCGTTGCGAGCTGGCTGGCCAGCGCCACGTCGCCCGCTACAATAGCTTCGACCATGTCGACGAGCTCAAGGGACATCTTGGTTAGCCAGGAACTACCTGCACCTCGAACCCGCAGGTCAGGCCGGACGTACACGGTCAGCACGCGCGCGAGCGACCGCATGAACAGGCCCATGACGGGGTTCTCGGTGGCGTCAGCGATCGCGAGGCGAAGCGCCATCGTCTCCTGTTGCGTCGCATCGGGATGCGCGAGCAACGCCGCCGCCATCTCCCGCAACCGCCGACAGTTCTCGGGACTGGCCTGGAGCGCGGCGACTTCGACGGCCCTAACCTCAATCAGCCTCAACGCCTCGTACTGCTCCTCCACGCTGACGTTGCAGAGCTCGAGGTAGGTCGAGATCGATCGAGAGACCGCTTTAGCGGGCGAACTTGTGACCACCAGCCCTCGCCCGCCGCCGCGGCGCATCAGGGCGACGCCGTGGCGCTCCACCTGCCGGACCGCTTCGCCGATAATCGCGCGGCTGACGCCATACCGCGCCATCAGGTCCGCCTCCGACCCGATCAGTTCCCCGACAGGCCACCCCCTGGAAGCGATATCGGCCATGATCTTCTCGGCGATCACTTCGCCAAGCTTTCGCGCGCGCTCCGCGCCAACGGCCTCAGGCGCGTAGCTTTCGTCCGGCGCCGCGGCTCGCCGCTTCCTGGTCAGGCTTTTCAAATCATCTCTACTGGCGAAGCGTCTTTGGCCGTCAGCCTAGCCGAAGACGCTTCGCGCATCGAGAGCCGCCGCCTTGGTCAATTGACAAAGTTGTCTCTCGGTAGGCCCAGCGCCCGCTCAGCGATGATGTTGCGCTGGATGTTCGAAGTGCCTCCGGCGATCGTCAATCGAATCGAAGTCATGTTGTGTCGCGCCCAGATGCGGTGAGAGGCGTCGCCGAACCCGCCCTTGCCCGGATCCGCCAGCAGGAAATCGTCCCCGATCAGATCGCGGCCGATCAGATACATCTCACGCGCCAGATTGCTCCCGTTCAGTTTCATCATCAGCGGGAAGACGCCACCAGCGTCGCCCGCCGCGGTCATGGAGAACTCGCGGTAGGTCGAATAGCGCGTCGCAAGCACCCAGCCCTGCAGCGCCGCGAGGCGGCGACGGATATCGGGGTCCTTGATCGCCGGCTGGCCGTTGCGAACGGTGTCCTTCGCCAGGCGCACGAGGCGGTTGAACATGGACTCGGCATAAATGATGCCATCGAGGTTGGACCGCTCGTGCTTCAGGGTCGTGCGCGAGACTTCCCAGCCACGGCCGCGCGGACCTACGATCAGGTCGGCGGGAGTCCGGACATTGTCGAAGAACACCTCGTTGAACTCGGCGTCGCCGGTGATCTGGCGCAGGGGCCGAATCGTGATTCCCGGCCGTCGTAGGTCCACCAGCAGGTACGAAATTCCCGCGTGCTTCGGGGCTTCGGGCTCGGTTCGAACCAGCATGAACATGTAGTCGGACTCGTGCGCCTCCGAGCTCCAGACTTTCTGGCCGTTGATCACCCACTCGTCGCCAACCAGGTCAGCACGGGTTCTCACGGCGGCCAAATCACTGCCGGCTCCTGGTTCGCTATAGCCCTGCGCCCAGCGGATCTTTCCCCTCAGGGTCGGCGGTATAAATCGGGCCTTTTGGGCTTCCGTACCCCAGGCGAGGAGCGTCGGGGTGAGAAGGCCGACCCCTCGCTGGCGAAGCTCCATCGGCGCGCCCGCCGCAGTGAAGCAATCACGGATGACCTCTGAGCGCAGCAGGTCCGGTTCTTGCTCCGAACCACCGTATTTGCGCGGAATACTTCTGTACAGGTAACCCGCTTCCGTCGCCTTGACGCGAAATTCTCGAATCGAATCGGAATTCACGCCGCTATTCGGTGGCCAATTACTAGATAGGAAGGCCTTAACTTCTTCTTTGAATTTTTCGTACTTCGGACCGAAACTCAGATCCATAGAAACCTCATCACCAAGAGCGTCCATAGCAGCGATGCGACGGGCAAAACAGAATGCAGCGGTCCAGCCGATTACGCCCCCTGAACACGAGGATCCGCAAGTTGGCCCGCCCGATCGCCGTTTCCGTTTTCACCGCGCCGGACGCATCACTCCCGGCTCGGCAGCAATTTACTTTCGAAGTCCGTTTTAGTATGCGATTTAAGCGGCGACAACAAGAACCTTTCCGCACTCGCCGACAGGGGCTGTGAATGGACTTTCGCTTATCGGAGCAGCAGCTCCAACTTCAGGACTCCCTCACGCGCGCCTTGGACGACGTGTTGGGCGAACGTCGCCTTCATGAATTCATCGAAGGCGAATCGAGCTGCGACCCGGCGGTCTGGCGACTGCTCGTCGATTTCGGCGCCACCAGCTGTTGCGTCCCCCAGGTATACGGCGGTCTTGGGCTCGAGATGATCGACCTGGCCCTCATCGCCGAAATCCTCGGATGGCATGGCGCGCCTGGGCCATTCATTGGCCACGTGCTCGCCAGCATGGCCATCGCCGCGGGCGGGAACACGGATCAGAAGGCGCGTTGGCTGCCAAGCCTTGCAAGCGGAGAACTAGTCGGTACGGTCGCCCTCCCCGACCGCGAGGACGCCTGGCTGCCGAACCACTGGTTGGCCGATCCTTCGTCGCTCCTGACCGGGAAGAAACTCTATGCTCCGGGCGGGCGCGACGCGAAGCTGATCGTGGTCGGCCTGAAGGGCGGCGACCTCGCGGTGGTCGAGCGGAGCGACGTGGAAGTGACCGTCAAAGATATGGACGGCATCGATCGCACGCGCAGGCTGGATCAGATCCTGTTCAATGAGGCGCAGGCGCATCGCCTGGGATCCGGTAACAATCTCGGCCAGACCGTGCTCGACGCGGCGCTCATTCTGCTGGCGGCGGACGCCTTCGGCGGCGCGCAGCGGATGGTGGAAATGTCAGTCGCATACGCCAAGACGCGCGAACAGTTCGGCGTACCGATCGCGAACTTCCAGGCCCTGCGGCATCAACTCGCCGATATGGCGCTTCAGACCGAGCCCTGCCGCGGTCTCTATTGGTTTGCAGCGCACGCGTTCGACCACTTGCCCGAGCAGGCGAGCCATGCGGCGGCGCTTGCGAAGGCGCACAATACCGAGATGTTCCTGCAGGTCGCCCGCGCGGCGATCGAAGCCCATGGCGGCATCGGATACACCTGGGAACACAGCGCCCACATCTGGCTCAAGCGCGCCGTCTTCGACTGGACGTGGGCGGGCCCGCCGCGCACGCACCTCGCCCGAGCGGCCGATCTGGCCGACTGGTAAAGGCAGTCCCTCGCTAAATGTTATTTGTTCAAGGACATAGGTATGGCGGATTATTCCGAATTCCCGGCGGTGCTGGTCGAAAGGGCCGGAGAGGACGGGAGCATCTTCATTGTCTCCATCAACCGGCCGGACCGGATGAACGCCATCGATCCGCAGAGCCACACCCAACTCGGACGGATCTGGCGCGTCCTGGATCGGGACGATGAATGCAGGGTGATTGTGCTCACCGGCGCCGGCCGCGCCTTCTGCGCCGGTATGGACTACAAGCGCGATCGAGGCGGGGAGGCCGGTCCGATCCGCTACAGTTCGATGCGCGCCCGCCCCGGCGCATCCAAGCTCGTGGACTACGTCCTTGAGGTGGAGAAGCCGATCATTTCGATGATCAACGGCCCGGCGATCGGCCTCGGCCTCATCCTGGCGTTGCTGGGCGATATCACCGTTGCAAGTACGGGCGCCAAGCTTGGCGACACCCACGTCAACGTCGGGATGACGCCAGGGGATGGTGGCGTGTTGCTGCTGCCGATGCTGCTTGGCATGAACCGCGCCAAGGAGATGATGCTCACCGGAGACCTGATCACGGGGGAAGAGGCGGCGCGTCTAGGCCTGGTGAACCACGCAGTTTCTCCTGAGGAACTTCGGCCCTTCACCCTCGCGATCGCCGAGAAGCTCGCCAGCAAGGCGCCCTACGCCCTAAAGACCGCCAAGGCGTCGCTGAACATGATCCTGCGGCGCCGCGCCCTCGACGTGCTCGACTTGAGCCACCTATACGAGCAGCTCGCAATGCGCACGGACGACTACCGCGAGGGGGTCAAGGCTCTTGCGGAGAAGCGCCGGCCGAAATGGACCGGCCGCTGACCAATATCGCCGGTCCGAGCGGGCGGGATCGCGAGCCATATAAGCGGGCTAGGTGTCTGGTCCCGGTGTGTGAGGGACTCAGCTTGGCTGAGTGCTCACACCGGGAGGAGCTATGGGCCAGGTACTCCACGGCAGCGCCACGACCACGCACGCCATCCGAGCTGCGATACAGCGATCGAAAGCTCCGATCCAAGAGCTCGCCCAGCAGCACGGACTGAACCGCAAGACGGTGCGCAAGTGGCGCGGCCGGGACTTCGTGCACGATGCGCCGATGGGGCCTAAGGCGCCGCGCTCAACCGTGCTGACGCCCGAAGAGGAGGCGATGGCGGTCGCCTTCCGGAAGCACACGCTGCTGCCGCTGGACGACTGCCTGTACGCACTCCAGGCGACGATCCCACACTTGACCCGCTCAGCCCTTCACCGCTGTTTCCAGCGGCACGGCATCAGCCGGCTGCCCGAGATCGAGGGCGACAAGACCTCGAAGAAGGCCTTCAAGCGCTACCCGCTCGGCTATTTCCACATCGACATCGCCGAGGTGCGCACCGAGGAGGGCAAGCTGCACCTCTTCGTGGCGGTGGATCGGACCTCCAAGTACGCCTTTGCACGGCTGGTGAAGCGCGGCACGGGCATGGCGGCCAGGACGTTCCTCGACGAGCTCGTCGCGGCCGTGCCCTACAAGATCCACACCGTGCTGACGGACAACGGAATCCAGTTTGCCGACCTGCCCAAGAACCGGGACGGCCCGACCGCCATGTGGCGCGGGCATCCCTTCGACCGCGCCTGTCAGGAGCACGGCATCGAACACCGGCTGACCAAGCCCAACTATCCTTGGACCAACGGCCAAGTCGAGCGGATGAACCGCACGCTCAAGGAGGCCACCGTCCGCCGCTACCACTACGAGACGCACCAGCAGCTCGAGGATCACCTCGCAACCTTCCTCGACGCCTACAACTTCGCCAAGCGGCTGAAGACCCTACGAGGCCTCACGCCCTACGAGGCCATCTGCAAGGCCTGGGCAGAAACACCCAAGCGCTTCATCCGCGATCCCGTCCACTTGACCTCGGGACTGAACACCTAGCCCCGCACATGCCGGACGGGCGCAGGCCTCAGGCTTGGGCCTACCAGACCGGCTCCCGCTTCTCCAGAAAGGCCGTGGGCCCCTCCATCGCGTCCGGGTGATCGCGATGCCTTGTGAGGATTTCGTAGCCGAATTCGTAGGCTTGCTCGATCGGCATGTCGAACGAGCTCCACAGCGCGCGCAGCGACTCCGACGCGGCGCGAGGGGAGCATTTCGCGATGATCGAAGCCATCTCCAGAGCGCGCTCCAGGAGCCGATCTTGCGGGAGCACTTCGCTGACCCATGCCCGCCGCCAGGGCTTGGCTCGCATCCAGCCGCTCCGCCTTGCCGAGCAGCACCATGCGCAGCACGGCGCCCACGTTCATGCGGCGCGCAAGACCAATCGGCTCCAGTGCCGTGACTTGGCCGACATTGACGTGCGTGTCGGTAAACTGCGCCGCCTCGCCAGCGATGACGATGTCGCAATCGGCGACGAAATGCAGCCCCGCCCCCGCGCAGATCCCGTTCACCGCGCAGATCGACGGCTTGAACACCTTGCACATCCGCGGCGTGAAATAGGGCCGCGTCGCAATCCTCTCCTCGAGCGATAGCCTGTAGAAGCCCACGGGATCGTTGCCGTCGAGCTTTACACCGTCGATGCCGTAGCCTGCGGCGCGGGAGGCGAAATCGCGACTAGCCGTGTAGTCCGGGATTGGCGTGTATTCGGCTATCTGATTGTTTTGACACATGAAAATGATCGGCAGCTTCCAGACGCCGGCCAGATTCATCGCCTCGTGCACCGCACCGATGCTGGTCGCGCCATCGCCGAAATTGACGATCGTGATCCGCTCGTCGCCGCGCATCTGCGCCGCCAACGCCAAGCCGTTGGCGATCGGCGCACCGGCGCCCACGATGGCTGTCGTCAGCATCGAACCCGAACCGGGGTCCGAGATGTGCGGAGAGCCGCCCTTCCCTTTGTTGAGCCCGCCCTCGCGACCAAGCGCTTCCGCGAACAACCCCTCCAGGGGAACGCCTTTGGCTACCAGGTCGTGGATACCCCGATAGTTCGTGACCAAGTAATCATTTGGTCCGAGCAGCTCAGCGAGCACGGCCGGGATTGCTTCCTGTCCCGTCATCGGCCAATAGGTAAACTGAAGTTTCCCGCTCGATAGGCCGCTCTGTATCGCACGGTCGACTTCATGAATACGCGCCATCGAGGAATAGATATTTCTCAAATTTTCTGCGTCGACCATCGAATTTACTGCTCAGCTCTGCTTAAAGCCCAAATCGATTTTCTCTGTGGCGTCATCCGTCTCGTAGGCCGGATTGTCTTTCCCTGTGGACACCAACAAATCGGCATTCGACACCCGGCGCCATCACGCACCGGCTGTGACGGAAAAAAGGCGAGGCCTCAGCGCCTCACTGGCGCTTTGACCCCGGCCGCGCCCGCTTTCGCTCACTATAAATGGGGGTGAATAAGGGATGACGACGCTAATAATGGGATTTATCCATTCGAATATGACACTTTAATTTGACGCGCAGCCAGCGCGCCGGCTGGGGAGGAAGTCAGTGGAGTACGTCAATCTCGGCAAGACCGGCCTGAAGGTGTCGCGGATCTGCCTGGGCGCGATGAGCTACGGCGATCCGGCAAAGGGCTGGAACCCTTGGATCCTGCCGCCTGGTGAAGGGATCGGCTACATCCGTCAGGCGCTGGAGCTGGGCGTCAACTTCTTCGACGTCGCCGACAGATACGCCGAGGGTTCCAGCGAGGAGTTCCTCGGCACCGCTCTGGGCCAGCTAGCCCGGCGCGACGAGGTGGTGATCGCCACCAAAGTCGGCGGGCGGGTCGGCGCGCGGTCCCCCAGCGAGAACGACGTGGGCTGGCCAACCACCCATGGCCTTTCCCGCAAGCACATCTTCGACGCGGTGGACGCGAGCCTCAGGCGTTTGAAGACCGACTACATCGACCTCTATCAGATCCACAGCTTCGACCCGACCACGCCGATCGCGGAGATGCTCGAGGCGCTGCACGACCTGATCAAGATCGGCAAGGTCCGCTACATCGGCGCCTCGAACACCGCGGCCTGGCGCATGGCGCAGGCGCTCTACACCGCGGACCTCAAGGGCCTGACCCGCTTCGTCTCCATTCAGCACCACTACAACCTGATCGCCCGCGAGGACGAACGCGACCTGACGCCCCTGCTCGCCGACGAAGGCGTGGCCAGCATGCCCTGGTCTCCCCTCGCCCGCGGCTTCCTGGCCGGCAACCGGGCGCCTGGCGGAGAGACGACGCGCGCCGGATCCGACCCGACCGCAGCGCGCCTGTATGGCTCGCCCAATGATCACGCGATCGCCGCCCGCGTCTCCGCCGTTGCCAAGGCGCGCGGCGTCGCGCCCACCCAGGTCGCGCTCGCCTGGCTGCTGGCCCGCCCAGCGGTGACCATTCCGGTGATCGGCGCCACCAAGCCGCATCATCTGCCCGACGCCGCGACTGCGGTCGATCTGCGGCTGAGCACCGAGGAGCTGACGAAACTCGAGGAGCTCTACGAGACACGCACGCCCGTGAGCCCCCGATGAGCGGGGCCGCCGCACGGCAACCAAGCGGCGGTCGGGTGGGCGGTCGCGCCGGACGAAATCTCGAACTCGACTAGATCAGCCGGCCCCCGTGACCGGCGACCAAACGGAGGAACATCAATGATCAACGGCGTTCACCACATCTCGCTCGCCACATCGAACCTCGAAGCCTTCCTGCATTTCTACTGCGACCTGCTGGGGGCCAAGCAGCGTAAGCGGGGCATGTCCGAGCTGAAGCCGGGCGAGAACCTGCCGCTCGAGACCATCGTCGGCATGAAGAACATCGAAGGCCGCGCCGGAGGGCTGACGCTGGCCAACATGAACATCGAGGTGTTCTGCTACTCGCACCCGAAACCGAAGGCCGGCGAGCGGCGGCCGGCTTGCGACGTCGGCATCCGCCACATCGCATTCGACGTGACGGACATCTTCGGCGAGTACGAGCGGCTGAAGGCCGCCGGCGTCGACTTCATCTCGCCGCCGCAGAAGCTCGAGGCGGGCTGCGCCTCCTGCTACATGTACGATCCCGACGGCAACATCGTCGAAATGCAGGAAATCTTCCCCGGCAGCGTGGTCGCGCCCGCGCCGGGTCTCGCCGCGCAATAGAGGCGGTCGGCGCGAGCCGGGTCGCCTCAGCCGACCGGCTCGCGTGCGCCCGGCGCCCTCTCCTGGACGCCGGCGAACGCCTCGCTGACCTCGGCGATGAGGTTGTTGAGCCAGCGCAGCGCCGGATCCTGGTCGGCCTCGCGCCGCCACAGCGCCGAGATGGAATATTCGGACTTCGGGCCGGGGACTTCGACCTCGGCCAGCTCGCCGCGTCGGATGTGGTTAGCCCGCCAGAGGCTTAGCGCCCGTGTCGACCTTGATCCCCGGCGTGATCCCTTGACCGGCGAGCACGTGCGCTAGGGGAGCGCCCGTAGAGGCTGCCTGCCGGATGGTCTCATCCTGGAGGATGACGCCGCTCATGCACTCGGCCAGCCCTGGCGCGGTGAACAGCATCTCCCGATAGGCGCGGCGGCTATCGGCAGTCGAGACTATGCCGAGCGCTTCGAACCGGCGCGTGAGCGTATGCGGCGTCTCGTCGGCGGCGAGGACGCCCTTGCCTCTCTTAACGAGGCCCTGTGTAACCGATTGGAGTAGGCTCGCCATCGTAGGTTGCCTGCAAAAGGGACGCATGTCTCCGGCGCGGCGCAATGTACTGTCGCCTTGTGGAGCGACCATCGGGTGAATTCCTGAGGCTGAAGTCCGCCCGCCCGAACACGGAGTTTAGAGGAAGGCCAGGGTCGCGCAGGGTCTCTCTGAACGAGCTGATCAAGCGCTCACCCTGCCTCCTACTCGCCGGGCCTGTGGCCGGTCATTGCAATGGAGCTCCGTCCTCTTGGCGTAGAAGGCTTCCCTGGCCAGCCTCCTGATTGCGCCGGAGTGAACCTGCTGCCGGGCTCCGGCAGGCTGAGCGCGTCCAGTGGAAGGCCCATGGCGCGTTACTGTCGCTTCATCGCACTAGGTCCGATGTTCCTGATGCTCGGTGCTGCGGGCGAGCCCATTTCCATTTCAAGGGCCTTCGGTAACACCATCGTCTCGACGTATCCGGATAATCGCCAGGCGAAGCTGTGGTTGGCGCCATCAGGCTCGTACACGGCCCTTGGGCCAGCGGGCGATCACTCGCGCGGTCGATGGAAGATCAAGGGGTCTAAACTCTGCCTTAAGCAGATCAAACCCCCGACGCCGCCATTCTTTCACTACTGCACGCCCATCCCTTCCCGAGAAGAGTGGTCCACCAAAGCTGTCACGGGGGAGACGATTCAAGTGCGCATTGTGCGAGGATCCCAAGCATCGAGCAGATGATGCCTTTCCCAAGCTACAGACCTGGCGCCCGCGTGCGCCGATGAAAGTTCGAAGCTTGGCCGACGAATGCGCGCTACTTAGCCGCCTGTGGCCCATCCTCGCGCGCCTTAGGGTCAGGCCGGCAATACCAGCGGCGACATTCAGGCCTGTGCTGCCCTCGATGCTGAGCGGCTGCAGAGCGATGCTGTTGTTGAGGCCGCCGACCAAGACGTTTGCGCCTAGCCCGACTCCGGCCGTCGCACTGGCCGTTGCGCCGCCGTAGTGGCCGGCGAGCGCGCCCGGGCTCATGTCACTTGTCGGTGCAAAGACGGTCCAGAGGATGACGCCAACCGCGAGCGGATAGCTCCCCGTGTCGGTTTCGATGAGGCCGAAGCCAGTGATCTCACCAGTTAGTGGAACGCTGGCCCCTGTCGGAACAAAGAATGTGGCGAACGCCACCGCGCCTAACACCGCAATCGTGAGCCCGAGCAGCCCCGTATTTTCGGTGAGCCAGTATTTCGCGATGGCCAGTTTGGAAGGTCCGCGCACGTCTGCATGCTAAGCGACGCGCCACCTTCCCACCAGCGGACCTCCGCAATGGCGCTTCGGGGTGGCTCCAAGACCGTTGTCGAAGGTACAGTGGAGGCGTCCGTCCACCGCTGCCCGGTGCCGATACCGTGAAATTTGTTGTCACCACTGTCCGGGGCGTGCCGCCCGGGATGCAAACCGTATGGGTGTCGCGCACCGAGGGTGAGCGGCGTGCATCGTCGTGCGGAAGAGCGGGTCATCCCTGGCAAGCTGCCTCTCACGCCCGGAACATCCACTGAACGGAGCCGTTCCGTAGACATGACCAGGATCATGATCACCTGCCCGTCGGGACGCGGTGCCGTTCCCACGGGCTATCGCTCTGGCGACGTCGATCTGACGATAAGATCTCATACCCGCTCATTCCGCTGCTACTGCGGACAAATCCACATCTGGAGCGAAGAGATGGCATGGGCGGAGCAGGGGCTCACCGCCGCGGCCTCTCGGAGCTACGGACTTGTTCCTACGCTTGGCTCTTCGGGCGCGCAGCCTCGGCAAAACCGGTGAGGCACGTCAGCTACAGCTTGAGACGAGCCTTCTGGTTCGTCTGGCGCTGGCAGACCGATTACAATTGGGGTCTTCAGAGCGATACCGGACTGAGCCTCGGGCGCGGCGCCGCCCAGAGGAAGGCGCGGACACGTCTCGGGGAAGGTCGCAGAGCGATCGAGACGGGGGCGGCGCGTCTTCCGACAACGGCGGCTGCCCTGGAAATGGAAGGCCGCCAGAGTTCAGACCCTCCCGGCTCTGAGAACAATCAGAGGCGCTGGCGAGAGATCCGCCGCTGCTGCCTAACCCGATTGGGCCGGCAATGTGCCGCACAGTAAGCTGCGCCCTGCTGACCCGCGGTTGGTGCTGGCAGTCTAACGCTAACTTGTCTCCGGTCGTCGGAGGCATGAGTTGCATCCCATCTCGTTTAAGCATCACCGGTTCCCGGCGGACGTCATTCGCCAGGCGGTCTGGCTCTATTTCCGGTTCACGCTCAGCCTCCGGGACGTTGAGGAACTGCTGGCGGCGCGCGGCGTCGAGGTCAGCCGTGAGACCATCCGCTGCTGGACGATCAAGTTCGGCCCGCAGATCGCGCGCAATTTGAAGCGCCGGCGCTCGCCCCCCTCGCCTCGCTGGCATCTGGACGAAATGGTCTGCCGCATCGGCGGCCGGCGCATGTACTTGTGGCGGGCCGTGGACGACGAAGGCGCGGTCCTGGACCTCGTCGTGCAGCAATCACGCGACGCCGAGGCTGCGCTGAAGCTCCTGAAGCGCCTGCTGCGCAATCAGCGAGTTGCGCCTGAAGCCATCGTCACCGATGGCCTGGCCTCCTACCCAGCCGCGCTGAGGGAACTCGATCTGCTCCACCTGCACCGGCCCGGACGATTACGGGAGAACAATCGGGCCGAGAACAGCCATCTGCCGATCCGGCGTCGCGAGCGGAAGATGCAGCTGTTCAAGAGCCAAGCCGCAGCCCAGCGCTTCCTCACCACCCACGCGGCGGTCTACAACACCTTCTACACCCAACAGCATCTCGTCAGCCGATCCACGCTTCGCCGCTTCCGCGGCGAAGCTATGCAAGCTTGGGCCCAGGCAACGGCGTGATCCTGCCACCGCGGCGGCGCCCGCTCGTCCTACCGAGTTAAGTTGCCAACGCTGTCGCCACCGCGGGCGCACTGGGAAAGCTCCCTCAAGCACGTCGACCGAAAGTTTTGGGTGATCGTCTATCTAGCTCTCGGCTGGATGGTTGTCGTCGCCCTCAAGCCGATGATCAATCACCTGGCCTGGTACGCGCTTCTGCTCCTGCTCGTCGGCGGGATTCTCTATTCGACGGGTGTCATTTTCTACGTGAACAAGCGGCTGAAGTTCGCCCGTGCGATCTGGCACGGCCATGTCGTGGCAGCCGCCGGCGCGCACTGGACGGCGATCCTTCTCGGGGTTGTCCTCACCAGCCACTAGCCGCCCCGCCGCCAACGGCAGCGGGGTGACAGACCGGTGAACTAGCGCTCTGTACCGGGGATCGGTGAACCGAAGCCGCCGCTCGACCGCCGATCCGGGTGATCTGACTCGGCCTCGTACGGCTCGCTTCGGTCGGCTTCGAACGAGCGCCCCTCGGCGTATCGCCGACGCTCAGCGGCGATTTGCTCAGAGCTGTAGGGCTGCGAGCTCGCATCGAACTGGCTCCAGCCCTGCGCGCGGTAATCATCGCCGCGCACGGCGGCGTCGACACCGCGCTGATCGTCCAGAATCTGCTGCACACGAGCGGCATCGTCGTCGTCGACTCTGACGCTCACCAGCGTGCCCCCCCGGCGAACGCCTTCCGAATAGACGTGAGCCTCCGCATCGGAGTGCCCGGCTTCCTTGAGTGCGCCGAGCAGCCCGCCCGCAGCGCCGCCCGCGGCCGCTCCGGCTGCGGCGCCGACGGCCGTCGAGGCCAGCCAACCGGCCGCGACGACCGGGCCCAGCCCGGGAATCGCCAACATGCCAAGACCTGCAAGCAGTCCGCCTGCCCCGCCGAGTAAGGCTCCAGTCGTTGCGCCCTTGCGGGAGCCGTCGGCCACGTCGTTCTCGCCGTCACCATTCGGGTCGCCAAGCGGCCCTTGGCTGGAGCCGGCGTGCCGGTGTCCCTCGTGCCAATTGTCGGTGTTGTTTGAGACAAGGCTGATGCGATTGTGATCGACACCGTTCCGTTCGAGATCATCCAAAGCACGGAGCGCTTCGGTATGGGTGTCGAACAAGCGGGTGATGGTTCTCGTCATTGTAAAGTTCCTTAATGTTGAAGCTCGGCCTACTTGGCGGTGACCGCGCCCTTGAAATCGACCGACACCTGAACGGTGTTTCCGCCCTTCTTGGCGCTACCCGTCCACAGGCCTTCGGCCGTCTTGGTCAGACCGGAGACGTCAGTGTAGCCAGCGTTCTCGATGTGACCCTTCGCCTGTCCCTCGGTGAACGAGTTGGAGCCCGGCGTCTGGGTTGCTTCGGTCTTGTTGGCGTCAGCGTTGATCGCGTCATTCTGAGGCGAGCTGGGCGGGGAAACCGCGCCGCCCGCATCCATGGCTCCACCAGCCGCAGCGGACGTTGCGTTTGCCCCGGCGGCCGCAGCATCGCCAGCGGCGACTTCTGCGTTGGCGGCGGCTTCGGACGCAGGCTTGGAGCAGGCTCCCAGCGCACCGACCATCATGACCATGCTGGCGAGCACGGCCGCTTTCGTTTTCATCTCGAAGTTCTCCGATACAGGCCGGCAGAAGCGTCCCGCTACCCGATGCGTTCCAATTGCTGAGCTCGCCAGACGGGGCGTGATCGGCCGCGGCGTCGAAAGCGCCGTCTCGGGATCTCCGGACATGGTAGATTTTGCAATGCACCAAGACGAACGGAAGATCCTCGCCGCTGAACGAGCCCATCGCTACGCCCCCAAGCCAACAGGCGGGGCGGTCATGGCGGGCGTCTGCGGCGCCGTTGTCGCGCTGCTTGTCGATGTGGCGGCTTCGGGATTCTACAGCTGGCGTGTGATCGAACATGTTCGGCTGACGGCCGTCGCCATGGCCGCTGGCTTTATGCTCGTGACGCTAGGCTACCTGCGGGCGAAGCGGCTCAACCGGACTGCACGTCATGAAGAGCTGACCCAGATCAACGCCGATGAGGACGAACCGCAGTAGCTCGCGCGACTGTTGGCGATTCAATGATCTCCCCGTGCGGTGGCGCTGGAACGGCGCAGTCCGCCCGTGGGTTAGGCTGATGAATGTTGCCCCGCAACATCCGCGGCTCGCCCCATCCACCGTTCACAGACGCCTTGTGGGTGAGTTCAACCAAGGAAATCGCCATGCCTGAAACCCAGACCACGGGAACGCCCGGTGCTGCGCCCAAGCAGGGAGCCGCCGGCGATCCTACCCATTACAACAAGCGCACGCCCGAAGCCGCCGATCGCGAACAAGTCGCTCCAGCAGCAGAAGAAGCTACGATCAATCGGACCGCAGAGGCGCAGAAAGACGCCGCCCGCGCCAATCAGGAATTCCTCAGCTCCAATCTGGACACCGCGCGTGACGCCCTGCGCAGCGGCGTAGAAGCGAGCGCTCATGCGTTTGAGACCGTGACGACGTCGTTGACGCGGACCTTTGGCATGGCCGCGCCTAACGGAGAGGTCGCAGAGCAAACCGCTCAAAATGTTCGCGCCGTATCGCAGGCGAACACGGCGCTCGCACGGGGCGCCCAGGAGGCGTCGCGCGCCTGGTTCGGCTTTATCCAGCAGGCTTCAAAGGCCAACCTGGAAGCGATGTCGCAGTTCGCCAAATGCCGCTCGATGCAAGATATTGTCGCTGTTCAAAGCGACCTCGCCCGCGCAAGCCTGCAACAGGTGATCGAGGGCGGTGAAACAATCGCGCGCTCTACTTCGGCCGCCGTACAAGAGGCAAAACAGGCGATGCAATCGTTCGAAATGACGAGGTAGCGATCCCTTAGTGGATCTGCTCCGCAGTCTCGCGCGACGAATGGGACCCCGGCGGTAAAGCCGCCGGGGTCCCCCTCAAGGCCAGATTGGCGCGGGCGCCTAGGGTTTGTGGGTCTGGCGGGTTAGTCGCCAAAATGAGACTCATAGGGATCGATGCGTTGATCCTCCGGCGCGGCGACCACGCGGGACATGGCGCCGCGCTTGTTCGCAGCACGGGCGCCAAAACAGGCGGCGCGCACTGCGTCGCCGCGGGTCTGGAAGTCGCCATACAACGACTGGCCCTGCGAGACACGCCACGCGCCATCAACCTCGGAGACCCGGAATGTACTCTCGCTCGTTTGACTTTGGCCACTGCCCCAGGTCAACTCTACGCCTCCCGACGAAATAAAGAAAAGACCTTAGGCAGAAGGAGGACGGTCACGACGCAGACCGCCGATGCAATAATGATTGGGGACATTTTATTCGCTGTTGCCGCCGCATCTGGCATTATCAACCGCTTCGGTGGCGGCACATGACCAAATGGTGCTGCTGTTTATATGGAGAGCTCGGCGTCGACTTGCGATGGGGCGCAAAAAATTAAAGCATAAGAAAAGGTGCTGGCAGTCTAACGCTAACTAGTCTCCGGTCTGCGGAGGCGTCTTTTGCACCCCATTTCGTTCAAGCGTCACCGCTTCCCGGCTGATGTCATTCGCCAGGCGGTGTGGCTCTATTTTCGGTTCACCCTCAGCCTCAGGGATGTGGAGGAGCTGCTGGCGGCGCGCGGCGTCCAGGTCAGCCGCGAAACCATCCGATGCTGGACAATCAAGTTCGGCCCTCAGGTTGCGCGCAATCTGAAGCGCCGGCGCTCCCCGCCCTCCCCTCGTTGGCACTTGGACGAGATGGTCTGCCGTATCGGCGGGAAGCGCATGTACCTATGGCGCGCGGTCGATGACGAGGGCGAGGTCCTGGATGTTGTCGTGCAGCGATCGCGGGACGCTGAGGCGGCGCTGAAGCTCCTAAAGAGGCTGTTGCGTAATCAGCGGATCGCCCCCGAGACCATCGTCACTGATGGCCTGGCGTCCTACCCCGCCGCTCTCCAGCAGCTCGACCTCCTACACGTGCATCGACCAGGGCGATTGCGAGAAAACAACCGGGCTGAAAACAGCCATCTGCCAATCCTCCCAGTCCCGCGACGCGGAACGATCTCTCGGAACTCTGTTGGGCGGAGCGCCGCCAAAGGAACGTCGCCACCCGCGAGACGTTGGTGCGGCCCCGGAGGCCGCCGCATGCCACTTCTCGGATTTGTTCGATTTTTCACGACCTTGCTGTCGCTCGCGATCCTCGCGGCGGCCGGCTATCTGCTCTGGTCCTGGTATGAGGGGCACTTGGTCCGTACCGTCGCGGGCGACCTGGTACGGGAACGCGACGGATGGCGGCTCTGGACCAGCCTTGGTCTCCTCGCCTGGTCGTTCCTCGGGTCCCGCTTGATCCCGCTTCTGATCGCCAAGCGCGACACGCGTCGCACGATAGCGCAGCGCGGCGGTGGCCAGATGATCGCAAGTCCGACTGGATCATCCCTCTACGTGGAGACCCACGGCCCCATGGGAGCGCCGATGATCATCTTCACACATGGCTGGGGAATGGACTCGACGTTCTGGCACTACGCGAAGGAGGACCTGGGCGACAGGTTCCGCCTCTTGCTATGGGACCTGCCGGGCCTCGGCCGTTCCAAGGCGGCCGACCGGGAGGCGATCGGCCTCAACGCCTTTGCGACGGATCTCGCGCACCTGGTCAACTTCGCCGGCCGCCCCGCCGTGTTGGTGGGGCACAGCATAGGCGGCATGACCATCCAGACTCTGGTGCGCGAGTTTCCCCTACTCCACTCGCGGCTCGCAGGAATCGTGCTCTTGAACACGACCTACACCGACCCCCTGAAGACGATGATATTCAGCTCCCTGTTCCAAGCGCTCCGCCGCCCGGTGCTGGAGCCGATGATGAAGCTGGTCATCGCGTTGCAGCCCGTCTTCTGGGCCCTCAAGTGGCAGAGCTATCTCAGCGGCTCGTCCCATATGGCCAATCGTCTTGGCTTCGGAAGGTTCGCGACGCGAAGCCAGCTCGAACACACGAGCCTACTCTCAACGCGTAACCCGCCCGGCATCCTCGCACGGGGGAATTTGGCGATGATGCATTGGGACGCGACCGACGTGTTGACCCGGCTTCGCGTTCCCGCCCTCGTGATCGGCGGCGACCTCGACATCATCACCAAGCTAGAAGCGAGCCGAGAGCTTGCCGGCGAGAGCGACCTCGCCACGCTGCAGGTGGTAGCCGGGGTCAACCACATGGCGCCGATGGAGCGCGCAGACCTTTACAACCGCGCCATCGCCGAATTCGTCCTTCAAGTACAGCCAAGCGCCACGGAGGATGTTGCGGCGCGCGCAGGGGATGACGAAACAGTCGGAATTCAGCGGGATGGAGATGATCGTCCGATCGACCGGTCGATTCACTAATGGCGCCGCGCTGGTGAGAGTCTCAGTACCCGCGCCGCCGCGCACTCGCCCTATCTGAGTGTCCCGCCCTGGCATCACGCTCGCGGCGGATCTGCGGTCGCTGTAGCTCGATCCAGGTCGGGGCATGATCGCTAGCTCCGTCCTCTCCCCTCGCGGCCCGGCTGACGCCTGCGGCCAGCAGCCGCTCAGACAGCGCTTGGCTCAACAGAAGGTGATCAAGCCGCATACCTTTGTCGGTAGGCCAGCGATGACGCAGGTAGCCCCAAAAGGTCCAGAGGGGCTCCTCAGGATGAAGACAGCGCAAAGCGTCGGTCCAACCTTGAGCAAGCAGGCGCTGGTATGCAGCCCGGATTTCTGGCCGAAGCAGCGCGTTTTGCTGTTCGTGATGGCCCGGCCAGATGTCAACTTCAGTGGGCACCACGTTGTAGTCGCCAGCAAGCACAACGGGGATTCCCGAAGCTATCAAGCTAGCCGCGTGAGCGATTAAGCGCTCGAACCAGGCCAGTTTATATTCAAACTTTGGCCCTGGTTGAGGATTGCCATTGGGGAGATAGATCGAGGCGACCAGAACCCCGTTCACGGCCGCCTCAATATAGCGAGCCTGATTATCGGCAGGATCGCCAGGCAGGGCCGAGCGCGTGAGTACGGGCGTCGCGCCTCGCGCCAGGATCGCGACACCGTTCCAGGCGCGTTGGCCGCGCCAGACGGCGCCGTAGCCGGCAGCCTCGATAGCCGCGAGTGGAAACGCCCGATCCTCTGCCTTGAGCTCCTGTAGGCAGAGCACGTCCGGCCGGGCCGTTTCCAGCCAGGCAACAAGGTTGGCGAGGCGCTTGTTGACGTTGTTGATGTTGAAGGTCGCAATCCGCACTCGCGGACCTCAGACGGCGCCGAGGCGCTGGATCGCGTTCGCCAGGGAACGTTCCCCGTCGCAGTAGTCAGACCAGGCCGTTAGCTTAGCGACGAGGGCTGGGGCCGTTCGGACAGTGTACTTGGCTGGATCAAGGCCCTTTTTCACCTGGCTCCAGCTCAAAGGCATGGAGATGGGTGCGCCCGGCCGTCCGCGGGGCGACAGGGGCGCCACGGCCGTCGCCATACGGTCATTGCGGAGGTAGTCCAGGAAGATCCGGCCGGTGCGCTCCTTCTTCGCCATGTTGATCAAGTAACGGTCGGGCGCATCGGCGGCCATCACCTTACAGACGTCGCGCGCGAAGGCTTTGGCGACGGCCCAGTCGACGCCCTCGGCCTCCAGCGGAGTCACGATGTGCAGCCCCTTCCCGCCCGTTGTCTTGCAGAAGCTAACAAGGCCAAGCTCCTTCAGACGGTCGCGGATCTCACACGCGCCTTCGATCACATCCTCGAAGGCGACGTCCGGCGCAGGGTCCAGATCGAACACCAGTCGGCCTGGCTGCTCTGGCGAGAACGGTTCGGAGTTCCAGGGATGGAGCTCCAGCGCGCCCGTCTGCGCGGCGGCCACCAGCGCCTCTACCTTGTCGAATTGAATGTAGGGCTTGCGGTCGCCCCAAACCTCGACCTCGGTAATTAGCGCCGACTGACCCTTGGCGCTATGGCGCTGGAAGAAGTTCTGCTTTCCGTTGATGCCGTCCGGCATGCGGATCATCGAGCACGGGCGGCCCTTCACGTGCGGCAGCATCCATTCACCGACTGCCTCGTAATACTGCGCTAGCTCCAGCTTGGTCACCGGCTTCCCGTCGTTGGCGTCAGGCCACAGCGGTTTGGCGGCATGGCTGATCGTGATCCCCATGACCGGGATCGACCCGCGCGCCATCACCGTCTTCGTCCGTATCGTCGCCGGGCCCGGCTCGCTGAGCTCGGTCGCCGCCGCCGGGGCCGGCGCTTCGGTCTCGACCTCGGCCGCGGGCTTGTCTTCCCGCAGGCCTTTGAACGAGGCTTGGCGCAGCGTGCCGTCGCCCGTGAAGCCGGCGTACTGAATCTCGGCCACCAATTCCGGCCGCACCCAATGCACACCCGCGGCCTTCTTCGGGGCGCCGTTTCCCTTGAACGGGTTCTCGTCGGTCTCAAGGGCCTTCAGCTTGGGCAGGATGCGATCGACCGTCTCTCGGCCAAATCCCGTGCCGATGCGGCCCACATGGACCAGCTCGCCATTACGGTTCACACCAGCGATCAGCGAGCGGAAATTGTCCCCCGTCGTCGTCCACCCGCCAATGACCACCTCGTGGCCTGCCCGGCATTTGGACTTGCCCCAGCTCTCGCTGCGGCCCGATTGGTACGCCGCATCAAGCCGCTTAGAAACGATGCCCTCAAGTTCCATACGGCAGGCCGACTGCAGGACTGCGTCGCCTGCAGTAATGAAATGGTCGACGTAGCGGATGATGGGCGGCGCGTTCTCGACATGGGCCTCGAGCCGCGCCTTGCGCTCGCTGAGCGGCAGCGGGCGAAGGTCTTGGACGCCGTCGAACATCTGGTCGAAGACGAAGAACACGAGGTTCTTCGTTCTACCCTCCGAAATCGCCGCCTGGAGGGCGGAAAAATTTGGGGCGCCAGTGTGGTCGAGCGCCACCACCTCGCCGTCGATGATGCCGTCGCTGAAACCCTGGCCAGCGACCACGATCTCAGGAAACTTGGACGACCAGTCGAGGCCCTTGCGCGAGAGCAAGGTGGCCTTGCCGCCGACGGTGCGCAGCTGCATGCGGTAGCCGTCAAACTTGATCTCGTGCGCCCAGCCGGATCCTGCCGGCGGCTTGTCGAGAAGTTTGGCCAGTTGCGGCGCCACGAAGGCGGGGAGGCTGGCGACGGTCTTGGCCTTCGCTGACGATGCCTTCGACCTGGTCGGCGGAATCACGCCGGCGGGCGCGCTGTCGTCGCGATTGCTCTGCCAGACGGCTCCCGCGGGCGTGCCCTCGGAGGTCATGAACGGCGTCGCCGCCTTCCCCTTGCCATTGGCGATCTCGGCCATTGTTCGGCCGGATGCGACGGAGCGGTCGTTGTCAGTCGGCCCGGAGACATTGCCCTCTTCCGCCCCCTGGTCCCGATGCTTGATCAACAGCCAGCTGGCCCTGCCCTGGCTGTCGCGCTTGGTGCGTACGATCACCCATGAGCCGTGCATGCGCTCGCCTTCCATGACGAACTTTAGTTCGCCCTTGGCGAGGGCCTGGCCAATCTTCTCGAAGCCCTTCTCTGGCGCCCAGTAGCCGCGGTCCCACAGCATGACCGTGCCGCCGCCGTACTGACCCTTAGGAATCGTGCCTTCAAAATCGCCGTATTCGAGCGGGTGGTCCTCGACCTCCATCGCCATCCGGCGAGCCTTCGGATCGAGCGATGGTCCCTTCGGTACGGCCCAGGAGCGGAACGTTCCCTCGTACTCGAGGCGCAGATCAAAATGCAGGTGGCTGGCTGCGTGCTTCTGAATCACGAACCGCAGCGCATCCGATGGCGCTACTTTGGCGTCCTTCCCCGACGGCTCTGCGGTCTGCGAGAAGTCTCGCATTTCCTGATATTTGGCGAGCTTGGTCGCGGCCACGTCTGTGCTCCGACTCAGGGTAGGATCTTCAACGAACACCCGGTTCACACGATCCCAGGTGACGGCGGCGCATGATCCATTGCGCACCGTGCAGCCGGAGCACAGGAGACTTCATTGGCCCAATCCTCAGGCGCCCGCCGCTACCGCGTCCACGCACGACACATTGACGCCCACCACGCCCGCACGCTTGAGGAACGCTCTTTCGAAGCCGCAGCCGTCGCCTACCTCGAAGACTTGCATGATCTCGGCGCGCAGCCAGAGATCAGCATTGTTGTCCGCGACGTCGAAAGCGGCCATGAGCACTGCTTCAAAGTGGATCTGGAAAGCGGCGAGACCTCGTCCTGCAGCTGATAGTCAGAAGCCAATTCCCATCGGGTTTATTTTACTGCGGTATGGCGGTCAAACGCAGGCAAAATCCGGCACTCCGGCGTCGGCTCGACCGGCTCAGCCAGTAGAACTTGCACCTGTGATGTCCTGTTGGCGTCGCAAGAGGCCAGCTTCATCACCGGCGAGGTCTTGCGCCTGACGGCGCGCCGCACCGGGACGTAACAGCGGGTGCATCGAAGAACTCCTCGAACGAATCGGCAGCCAGATTGTTGAGTCGCTGCGGCTGAAGCGCCGCCTGGAGAACCTCGATGGCCTACCGTCCGACCTGGCAAGGACACCTGAAATTGTCGCTCGTGACCTGCCCGGTGGCGCTCTACACCGCCACCAACTCGGCAGGCGACGTCCACTTCAACCTTATCAACCCCAAGACAAACAACCGCATCAAGATGATCACTACCGATCCCGATACCGGACCGGTCGATCGCTCGGAATTGGTCAAGGGCTACGAGGTTTCCAAGGGCGAGTATATCCTCTTGACCCAAGAAGAGATCAATTCGGTCAAGCTGGAAAGCACCAAGACCATCGAGATCGAGCGGTTCGTAGCGGAGGACGAGATCGACCGTCTTTACTGGGATAACCCCTACTTCATGGCGCCGGATGGCAATCTCGCGCAGGAAGCGTTCGGCGTCATCCGGACGGCGATGGAGCAGTCCGGCCAGATCGCGCTTGGACGTGTGGTGATTGGGACGCGCGAGCGGATCCTGGCATTGGAGCCGCGTGACAAGGGCATTCTTGCCTACACCATTCGCAGCAACGCGGAGGTACGGAAACCCGACGAGATCTTCGCCGCCATCAGCGACAAGGCGGCTGACCCAGCAATGATATCTATCGCCGAGAAGATAATCGAGCAGCAGGAGGGGCCGTTCGACCCCAGCAAATTCGTCGACCGCTACGAGGAAGCCCTGAAGCAGCTGATCGAGGATAAGAAAAAGGGCCATAAACCGGCCAAGGTCGCGGAGCCGGAGGACACTAACGTGGTTGACCTGATGGAAGCGCTCCGAGCCAGCTTGGGCGCAAAGGGCAAGACCGCGCCAAAGGCCGCCACAACTTCCAAAAGCAAGGCCGCCAAGACGCCTCCTACTAAGGCCCGCCCGCGCAAGGCCGGGTGAGCGCCGGCCGGCCATCGCGGGAGGAGACCGCTAAGCGCGGCCGAGGCCCTGCGCGCAGATAGCCATCGCCGCGCGATTTCAATTGAGGCGGGAGATGGAAGACAGCTTCGCCATATGCGGCCGGTATCGGTTTTGACCCGTCCGGTGCGGCCAGCGCCGCAGGGTGCTTTTCGCAGGCGATGGAGGAGGTCCGACGCAGAGCGGCGCCTGTGCAACGCGGTGCGTCACACGCCTGGCGGCTTCTGGTCCTCGACGGCGCGGGCCGGCTCGACGGTATCCTCTCGCTTGGCGACGTCGCGCGGGAAGCCCCAGCGAAGAAGGTGGGCGTTAGAACAATGCCTTCAGCCGCTCAGCGTCACGCGGGGCGGCGCAGCCGATATCATTGTCGAAGTAGGCGAAGACGGTGCGGCCTTCCGCACGCCACGCCGCGATCCTGGATGCCCATTGAGCAAGGACCGCGTCGGAGTAGCTGCCTGAGTAGCGGCCCTCCAATCCGTGGCCGCGGACGTAGGTGAAGGACGCTGTCGCCAGCCAGGGCGCAGGGGCGTGGTGGTGGTCGGAGACGCAGAGCGCTACGTCGCGCTCGGCCAGCGCGACGAAGACCTCGTCCACATACCAGGACGGATTGCGGAACTCGACGACGTGCCGTCGGCCAGCCGGGAGCAGGGCCAGAAAGTCTCGAAGTCGCGGCACGTCAGGCGTGGCCATCTGGGGCGGTAGTTGGAAGAGCGCCGGCCCAAGCTTAGCCCCGAGCGCCGTCATCGGCGCGTATACCCGCTCGATGGACGCCTCCACATCGCGCAGGCGCTTCATGTGGGTGATGAAGCGGGATGCCTTCCAAGCAAACAGGAAGTCTGGCGGCGCGGTCTCGCGCCAGTTGGCCACTGCAGCCTGGCTGGGTAGGCGGTAAAAGGTGGCGTTGATCTCAGCGGTGTCGAAGCGTCCTGTGTAGTGGGTGAGCCAGAGACGCTGGGGCAGCTTCGGCGGATAGAAGACGCCGCGCCACTCGCGGTAGATCCAGCCGGACGTGCCGATACGCAGCTCTGCCATGATCAGCCGACAGCCATGCCCGACACGTTCAGCACGCTGAGCAGTTCGACGAGGCGGCCGTCACCCTGACCCGACCTTGGTCGCCCCAGACTGAGGACGCCTCATGCAGACCATCTCCGTAACCAGCCAGCGGCAGATGAGCGCTCCACTAACCCATCTACAACGGCCTCATGTTCCGCCGGGGTAAATTAAACAAGGCCATGACCTGCCCCCTTCCTGATCCCTCGGTTTGAGTGAGAGTCCGTCACCGTGAGGAGACGGACGTGAAGAAGAGCAGGTTCAACGAGGCGCAGATCATCGGCGTGCTGCGCGAGCAGGAGGCCGGAAG
>Ga0207650_10000444_pt1 | contig 35551 bp, 31 predicted proteins | sample KBSS63metaG_FD_184325 | JGI IMG/M metagenome (GOLD analysis project Ga0207650, IMG submission 184325) | Switchgrass rhizosphere microbial communities from Kellogg Biological Station, Michigan, USA - KBS S6-3 metaG (SPAdes) (version 2) | ecosystem: Host-associated > Plants > Roots > Rhizosphere...
CTCTGGCCTCGCTCCGGTCCTGACCATAACTTGCGGGGACCGGAACGACAGCGTTGGCCATGTTTTCGACGTACGACAGCTCCCACACTCCCTTTTCACCAGGCAGCGGGCCAAGGTTCACGGTGCCATCGGCGAACAATGGAGTGCCGCTGGTAGTCCGGGTCTGCGGGATTGCCAGTTGCACCGCGAGCGCGCTGAATAACGCAGCACCGCAGGCCAGTATCTTCATGAGAGATGAAGCGAAAGTTACTTCCCCGGTTCGAGACGAAGCATGGCCCCGTTCGGCGTTGCGACATCGGTCAGGACATAAACGTATCCGTCCGGTCCGATACGCACATCGCGAACGCGTTGTCCCAGTCCCGTCATGATTTTTGTCTGGCCGGCGAGCCTTCCCTTGTCGTCAAGTACGACGCGCATGATGAAATTCGTATCTCCCTCCCAGTTGCCCATCGAACCAACAAGCAGGTTGCCCTTCCACTGCGGGAATTTGTCGCCGTAGTAGACGGCAACGTTGCCAGGGTTGAACGAGCAAGGACCCGCGCAAACGGGCACCCAGTAATCCACGGGGTCTTCAAACCCTGCGACGTTGTTCTTGCCTAAGCGTCCGAGCGTTCCGTCGTAGTGCGTGCCGTTGGTCACGTCCATCCATCCGTAATTCTTACCGGCCTGGATGCGGTTCAACTCGTCGCCCCCTCGAGGCCCGAACTCGGTGGACCAGATCTCGCCGGTGTTGGGATCGATTGCAAGGCCCAGCGGATTGCGATGCCCAAGCGAGTAGATCTCCGGGAGGTAGCCGATCTTTCCAACAAACGGATTGTCGTTAGGAATCGTTCCGTCGTCTTTGATGCGCAAGATCTTGCCAGTGTCTGTCAGCGGATTCTGTGCAAGCTCCCCGATGTTCCGATCCCCGCTTGTAATGAAAAGAAAACCGGCCTTATCGAATGCGATGCGGGAACCGTAGCTGTTGCCATCCGCAGGGCCCTCGCCACAACAGCCGCGGCCTGCCAGTCCTCTCGCGCCAAAATGCGGCTCGGCGATGAAGATGTCCTTGCCTTCAGTCAATGTTGGGCCGCCGTCCCATTTCGCGCGATAGACCGCGAGTGCAGAACTCGTGGGTTCGATATCGCCAGGTTTGGAATAGGCAAAGTAGACCAGCCGATTTTGCGCAAAGTTGGGGTGCACGGCGATGTCCAGCAAGCCGCCAAGGGACTTCACGAGAATTTGCGGAAGGCCGGCAATCGGGGTTGGATCCAGCACTCCCTTGCGAACAACGCGAAGACGGCCGGCGCGTTCGGTGACCAGCATGTCTCCGTTCGGTAGAAATGCCATACCCCACGGATGATCGAGTCCCTTGGTGATCACGGTCACATGGAGACGGTTTTCTCCTTCACCGATATCGAATGGACCATCGCCGAGTGGTGCACCACCCCGACCTCCACCCCCTCGAGCTGCGGGCGCGGCTTGGCCCCGAGCTCCCGCTGCGGGCGCCTGCAGACCAGCACCTGAAGTGTGGATCGACAGCATCACAGCTAGTGCAAAAACCACGAACGGCAGGGCGGCCAGGAGCCGCTTCGACGGAAAGAAACTCATGAAAGTTATTCCTCCTGAGCTGACGCGCAGAAGGATATGCCAATCGACAACTCGAGCCAAGAGGAAGCGTGGTGTCTCAATTTGAAAATTCGGCTCCCCTCCTGAGTCAGGAGGGGTGGCGCGAAGCGCCGGGGTGGTTCCAAAGCGAAATCCTACAAATTGCCGATTTGGAACCACCCGTCGCGGGATTACCCACTCCCTTCCGCTCAGAACGAGAACCGCAGCTGTCCCTGGAATTGTCGAACGTTGTTGGGCTTGCCTGTAATTTGCCCAAACACGGTCGTGTTCGTGATGTTGAGACTGGGTGCGTTCATTCCAGGATGATTTGTGATGTTGGTCGCATCCATGCGGACCTGCACCGACTTGGATTCACTAATTTGGAATGTCTTGCTGATGTTCGCATCCAGACTCCAATTACCGACGCTCTCGATCGTCTTCTGTCCGAGATTGCCTCGCATACCCGGCTGCGGGTTCTGCAGGACAATCACCGGGGCGCCGGTCGGTCCCACCTGAGCAACCGTGGGATTATTGGGATCGGCGAGTGCAACAGCAGTGATGGTACAGAGGTCGCCGAACGCCTGGTTCGTTGCCGCGTATAACTGGGTGCATTGTGGATCCTTGACCTTTACGTACTTCCCCGGATCGAAGTAGCTTCCGGTATTCGTATTATTCGTCGTCGCGTTTACGGTTGGAAACGTGGCGTGTCCGCCTCTCGGAATTTCCGGAATGGATCCGTCCGGCAGCGGCACGACGTCCGGAACACCAAGGCCATAAAGCATGTTGCCTGCAGTAATGCTGACCGGAGTTCCGGAGCTGAAGTTGTAGATGATACTGCTCTGCCAGCGCTCGATGATTCGCGCCAGAGCGCCAGAGCTGTTGCCGAGAAACAACTTGTTCGGGCCAATCGGCAACTCAAAGGTTCCGTTGCTTCGGAAGTTGTGGCGTTGATCGCTAGCCGTCAGCGTATAGTCCGCATTCCGATCTGCCGGATTCGTATAGGTCGAAGCGGAAATCCCCAGAGATTTCGAGTAGAGATAGGTACCTTGATAGCTCATCCCGTGTATGGGACGTACCGTACCCTGGATCTGAACCGAATGATAATTCGACGAACCCGAATCCGAATACAGACTGGCAGTACTGAATTGGGGATTGGCCGTAATCCAGTTTGCGGGAAATAACCCCGCGGGAACAACCGGGCCGCCGGGGATGGTGGTTCCGCCGGCGACATTAAATCCGAGGTTGGCCCTTTTGAGCACCGTGCCGCGTTCGCCGCCGGCACCCACGACAACACCGGTGGGGCCGGTTCCCGTTCCGTTGTAGACGTCCAGTCCCTTCGAAAGAGTATTGAAATCGCCATTGGCAAGCAGCGTTCTAAAGGCAGTTGTACCCACCAAAGCCGAACTCAACCGCAACTCGGCAGCGCCTCTCATTGTTGTGCCGTTCACCGCTCCGCATGTTGCCGTCGGCGCTGCAGGGTTGCATCCTGGCACGTTGCCGGCGATATTCAATCCAAGGAACATTTGGTCCAGCAGCAGCAGCCCCGCCTGCTCAGCAGGAGTCTGAGAAGACAGTGGTTTGAGATCCGCACCGCTGCGCGCTGCCTTTAACGCATCCAGCAGCGGCTGGTTGTAGTAAACATCCGAGGTGTTGATGTCGAAGTTTCCCCAGAGTTTCAAACCCCGGGTACCAACGTACCTCACGTCGAGCGAGACGTTCCGGTTGATATTCCGCGTCACCGACAACGTGAAGTTCTGAACGTAAGGTGTCGCGATATTGCTGTTGTACACCGCAAGAGCCTGGTTCTGTTTCTGGACCGGAATGGGCTGCATCGGCTGCACCGTCGGAGGGACCGGAATGACGCTGCCGAGATTCGACAGATTGAAGTAGCTGACTCCATCTGCCGGCGCGTTCACTGTTGGGTTGCTTTGAAAACCAGGATTGGACAGGATGAAATTATCGATAGGCTGTGCCTGACCTCCGCCGGAATAGGTGATCTGGTAGCCGCCGCGAACGTTTGTCTTTCCTTCTCCAAACCACGGCAGGGCCCAGGCGAAGCCCACGGCGGGACCGAAATTGTTCACGTCATTCTTGTAGAGGGCCCGGTTGGGGTTTGCAGTCTTCGGCCCGACAAACTCTGACGTTGTCACCAGACTCATATCCACGCCGTTGTCGGGACGCAGCCAGTTCGTGAAGCTTCTGCCCGAAACTCCAAACAAAGCCGCGCTGCCGTCGACAGGTGAAGTCCCGAGGCCGGCTCCTTCATAAGGCACACCGTAGTATTCGTAACGCAACCCGAGGTTCAGCGTCAGAGTCGGGCGGATTTTCCAGTCGTCCTTGACGAATCCGGCAAACTCATTCTGAACGACGTTTAGGATCTTGCGATCGTTGGTGTTGTAGTTCTGCCACGTCAGCGGCGTTGACGAGTCTTTCAAATAATAAATCTGCCTGGCTTCGCCAATCGACCCATTCAGGAAATACAACAGGCTGTTCGCAAGGGTCTGGTTGTTGAGCACCAGATTCGGAAAGTTTATCGTATTCTGGAATGCCACACTTGGAATGTTTCCTCCTCCACCTTGTGCAGAAGGGATCGGGGCCGTCGGGGACGCCCAGCCTTTGGAATAGCTATGACGGATGTCCACTCCGAACTTGAATGTGTGGCGGGCCTTTGTCCAACTCAGCGTGTCGGCATAGTCGTAAAGAGGGCTGGTATTGCCTTGCTGCGCGCATCCGTTATATGCCGGCGACATGCAAATATAATTCGACGGCGAAAATCCACCGACGGCTGCCGGCACAACCGCAATGGGAAATCCGTTTGCCTGCACCAGAAGCTGTTGAGCGGCATCGTGAGCTTCCTTGTCCGCTGTTTGCTCCCATGCCGGAGAAATCACCAGATGCCCCATTCGGATTCCATAGCGCGCTTCATTGAGCAGCGAAGTGGACAGCGTTGAGGTGAAGTTTGCGGTCAACTCAAAAGGTCGAAGCTGGGTGACACCATCGTATCCCGCTGGCCATGTCGATAACGAATTGCCCCCATCCGCCCACTGGTAGCTGAAATTGAATGCCAGTTTGTTCTTGGAGTTGAAGTTGTGGTCAATCTTGGTATTGATCTGCTTGCGATCGGTTTCCGCATCTGTGCCGGCACCAATTGCAAGTGAACCGGAACTGTTGGTACTGCGCGTCCACTGACTTATTGCCGTGTTGAGACCATCGCCTCCGTCAAAGCGGTTTGCAGCCGGCATGGCATTCAGGTACTTCGAAATGAGTCCCGTCGGATCCAAACCGGAACGCTTGTCATCCCAGAACGAACCGGATAGTACTGCATCAGAACAATCTGGAGCTGTCGGGGTGTTTGCAAGAGGACCGAACACCGAGAAGTAGTGGAGCTGGCTGACGGCTGTTCCGGCTGGATTCAACAATCCGATCAATGGATTTCCATTGCTGTCGACGACAGGGGTTGTCGGATTCGCGCCTGTTGTGTTTCTAGTCGTCAGGGTATTGCCATTTTGCCAGCCGTCGAAGTAGCGGAAGATTCCATTTTTCGCACATGGTGTCAGCACAGTCGGTCTCTGGGTCGAACGCTGGTTCTCGTCCCGCCATTCGCCGAGGACGAAGAAGAACGTCTTGTTCTTGACGATGGGACCTCCAACGCTCACCGTGAATTCGTTCTTGTTGAACCAGTTCGGCACGGTGGCAACACCGGCGCCATTGACGATTGCGCTGTTGTTGGTCCACGTATTCGCATCGAGGGCGGAGTTGTGAACCGTCCATACCGCGCTTCCGCTGTATTTGTTGGTTCCAGATCGTGTGGAAATCTGGACCTGACCGTTGCCACGTCCCATCTCGGCGTCCACGGGTGTGAGGATGACGCGCATTTCCGCGACCATGTCGGGATTGATTGTCGTGGCCGAGAAAATTCCGTTCAGATAACGCCCGTCATTGACGCTGAGGCCGTCTCTTACCGTATTGACCATTCCCGCACCGATGCCGGCAAAGGTGGTCAGAGTCGAGTCCGGGCCGCCCCGGACGCCGCCCATGGTACTGATGAGATCGAGCACGTCATTGCCCAGCAGCGGGAGATCGCGCACTTTCGTTCCGGACAGAACCTGGCCGATGGAAGCAGACGATTCCGCAATTGCCGCATCAGCCTGGGCTGTCACGTCGACGGCCTGATCCGCAGTGCCCACCTGCATGGTGAAGTTATAGCGGACGCTTTCGTTCGAACCCAGGTGGACATCCTTTACGGTTGAAGGTCTGAAGCCAAGAAGTTCGGCGGTCAGCTTATAGGTTCCTGGAAGCAGGCTGAGGAAGTTGTATGTGCCGGCATCGTTGGTCAGCACGGTCGTGGAAACGCCCGTATCCGTGTTGGTTGCCGTAATCGTGACACCGGGAATATTCGCTTTTGTGGTGTCCTGAACGAATCCGCTCACCGATGAGTTGCTGTTCTGAGCGAAGGCAAGGTTTGCAAAAACGAGATACATCGACACAGTCAGAAAAACGAACAGTGCTTTCATAGTCCCCCCTGGGAAAATACGCTACCCCAACGATCTAAGTGTTTGTACGTAGTCTCGAACTTAATTCAGAGCGTTACATCATACGCGTTCGTACGCTGTCAAGGCGATTAGCCAATTCGCGAGATAGCTGGCTCAACTCGGAACTCCAGGACGCGCAGCCCGATGTTGTTGGCTATTATAAAAACGGGCGAATAGATAGCTTATGATCGCCCGCCGGAGAATGTTACCGGCTGCAGAAGTATTTGTGACCGGCTGTGAATCACTGATTCAGAGGAACGAATTGCAGTCAGCAGATTCCGCCTTTGGATGCCTGGCGTCCGACACCGTAGCAAAGGAGACGAAAGAAGTGAGCAGAGTACCGACCGGAACAGAACTGGCCCGTGCATTCATACCTGCCAGGGATTTTCATGTTTCCAAACTGTTTTACGAGGCACTCGGTTTCCAAAAGGTTCTCGATGCGGACGTCGCCATTTTCAATGTGGGTTCCGGTGGGTTCATTCTCCAGCCCTACCATCAGAAGGAGTGGGCAGAGAATCTCATGATGCAGCTCATGGTTGATGATCTCGACGCCTGGTGGACGCATATCGCGAACCTGGACTTGGTGGGGCAATTCGGGGTGTCGCCTCCGAAACCGCCGGCTCTCCAGCCCTGGGGACTGCGCATCGCATATGTGGTAGATCCATCCGGAGTGCTATGGCACTTCGCGCAGCGGCGCCCGGGCACGCTGCACGATCAATGAATCGAATTATCGCAGATAGTCACGGCTTGACTGTGGAGCCGCCGCTTCGGGTCGAGGGTACCAGGCATCACGATCTATCACCGGGACAGCATCGGCCGGCGCCTTGTGACCCGAAAAAACAATGATCCAACCGGGCGAAAGGCGTACGACGTTGCCGATGGCGCTTCATGCGCGCGTGCCAACTGAGAATCACATCGGTCGTCCAATGGCAGCATCGATGGAGTTTGTGTGAAGTGGATCGTCCCATACATCTGGTCTGCCGGCGGTCTCCAGCTGCTCGTAGCGATTTCAAACCTCTTTGCAGCGAAGATGTTTCGATACCGCGAAAGCCTTCGAACTCTGCCGCCGCACGTGGCGAAAGTCTTCGTCGTCCAGAATGTCTTCATCATGTTCACTGTCGTCGGGATGGCCGGGTTGTGCTTTGTTTTTGCGGAGGAATTAGTGGAAGGGTCGCCGCTGGGACGCAGTTTGAGCGGCTTTCTGTCCGTCTTCTGGTGCGGCCGTATGACCTTCCAGATGTTTTTCTACGACCGCGAATTGCGTCGACAACACCGGGCGTTTGACGTTCTGTTCCTGCTCGCATTTGCATACCTCGTCGTCGTGTTCGCAATCGGCGCATTGAGGGCAAACCTGTGAAGACGGTACACAGGGAAAAGGAGCTCTGATGAATTGCCGCGAAGGAGGGAGGCAAAACTGAAAACGTGAACTTGTGCCTGTGATTCGGCCAGCTAGGCTGTCTGAACGTGAATGGCCAGCCGGTCTTTGGGATTGATGCTGGAACGCATGTATTTGAACTTGCCTTCGGGCAAAACGAGTTTCAGAGCAGCCGCGATCGAAGGCTTCAGCTCTTCGAACGTCGGATCGTTATTTGGAGCGAGCAGTCGATCGTTCGTAATGATCCACATTTCGTCCGTGCGGAATCGAAGGCGCCCGCCGAACGCGGGATCGGACTCCAGCAGCTTGCATGCCGCAAGGGCGGTTTTCAGAACAGAAGCAACGTCAGTGCCGGACTTCTTTCGATAGTAGAGCAGGCCCATCCGCCCCTCGGCCATGTCGATGCTGAAGTTTCCTTCCTGCGCTACGAGTAGAATTCCGGGTCCGTTGTGAATGTGGCTGTAGTTGTGGACATCGATGAGCAGGTGATGCTCGATGGCCTGTTTCTGAATCCATGAGTGGAAAACGGGAATGAAGTCCCGCACCGGTACCGGAGCGGGACTATCCGCAAACAGTTTGATTCCGATTCGTTGTAATTCCATCAAGGTAGCTTGTTGCGCCGTTCAGCAAGGATGTCGTGGCCGGCGTGGGCCGCCTCGATAAACAACTGCGCTTCTTCCACGATGCGGTGGGCCTGATCCTGTGTGTGCTCTGTCGGCGGCGAATCGTGACGTTTGAAAAGGTATTGTGCGAATTTGCTTCCGGCATAGCGATCGCCCAGGAGGTTGGTGTCGTAGAACCGGGTGCGGAACTCGCTGACAACGCGGTCCGGCTCGTTGGGAACATCCATGAATTCCTCTTTTACGAGAGACAGCGCGGCCTGCAGCATGGCGTCGTAGGCATTGGCATCCGCGCGAACATAGTCCCCATCGTCCAGGCTGAGCTGGCCTTCAAACACCAACCGCTCGGCCGCCACCATTTCAAATTGCGACACGGAAATCACTTCACCCGCGCATTCGCCCACGCCCATGTCTCCGATCGTGTACACCCGCGGATCACCCCAGTCCGAATAGAACGACGGGTCCGCCTCGAATGATGGGACCTGAGTCAAATCTTCCAGCATGCGAGCCAGTTCACGTTTTCCGATGCGCTTGATGAAACTCTGAAAACTCTCCGTGTGCTGCCGTTCCCGGACAAAGCGTTCCGTGATTCGCTCCACCACGTCCGGAATGCGCTTCGAAGGAATCGAAATCAAGGCAAGTCCGTAAGCACCAGCGTTATTCTGCCACTGGCCACCCAACACCACCTGGAAGTGAGGGACCTTGCGGTTGTTGATATTCCGGCTCACGCCGTAAAAACCCAGATCCGAAATATGATGCTGTCCGCACGAGTTGAAGCACCCGCTGATCTTGATGCGAAGATTCTTCACACTTTGATCCAGGTTGAATGACTTTGCAGCCAGGCGCTTGCTGAGTTCCGCAGCGAGACCGCGCGATGAAGCAATCCCCAGTTTGCATGTATCCGTACCGGGGCATGCGGTGATGTCCACGATGGTACCGGCGCCGGGTTCGTTCAATCCGATGCGCTGCAACTCCAGATAAAGTGCGACAAGATCGGATTCGCTCACCCATCGGAAAAGCATGTTCTGTTCGACGGTGGTGCGAACACTGTCGCCGCTGAACCGTCTTGCAATCTGCGCCAATTCCCGCATTTGCCATGAAGAGAGGTCTCCCAATGGCACCGTGATGGAAGCGACGACGTAGCCATCCTGCTTCTGACGATAGACGTTCGTGGCGTACCACGCATCGAAGCCTTCGGGCCGCTTCTGTCCATTCAGATGGCTCGGAGCCTTGAGTGGCTTTTCGGTATCGTGATCCCGATGCGCAAGATAGCTGGTCCACCGCGGATCGTGAGGCAGGATCTTTCGCTCTTCGAGTACAAGCCGACGGAATTCCTCGATGCCGAGTTTTGCGACCAGAAACTTCACACGCGCCTGGGCGCGATTCTTCTTCTCACCGAGCCGCGCAAAGACCCGTGCGATTGCCTGAGTGATTGGAAGCAGTTCTTCTTCGGGAAGAAACGGATCGAAAAGCTTCGCATCGTGCGGCACCGCACCGAGTCCGCCTCCGACGTAGAGTTCGAATCCCCGTCTTTCTTTTCCGTTTTCGATTCGCTTTACGGCGATGGCGCCAAGGTCATGCATGTTGACGAGACCGCAGGCTTCGGCTTCGCAACCAGAGAACGCGATCTTGAATTTTCGTCCGAATCCCTGGGCGTCCGGATGGCCGAGCATGAATTTCGCCGATGCCTTTGCGTAAGGAACGACATCGAAAACTTCAGTCCTGCACACGCCGGCCAGCGGGCATGCGGTGACATTGCGTATCGAGTTTCCACAGGCTTCGCGTGTGGTGATGCCCACGGCACCAAGCCGGCGCATCAGTGTTGGTGTGTCGTCGATGTGAACAAAGTGGAATTGGAAGTCCTGGCGCGTCGTGATGTGCAGCACACTGTCCGCATATTCCTCGGAGAGATCTGCCAGGGTGTCCATTTGATCCGGGTTCAGCCCGCCAAATGGAATCTTGATGCGCTGCATTCCCGGCGCATCCCAAAGGGTATCTGGGCCTTTGGTCAGATCGGTGGTGTATTTCAGTTCCTGGGAACGAATGCCGTCATTGCGATGGCCGTTGTCGTAACGCTGACCATAGGCGCCGCGGCGCAACCTTGTCTCCGCAAAGACTTTCTCATCCAGCTTGCCCTGTTTTCGAAGCTGGATTTCGGTTTCAAAAACGTTGATTTCGTCGGCCAATTGCGGATCGATGCGGTCTGCGAGCTTTTCTTCCCAAGTAGGCATCCAAGAATTGTTTCTGGTTTGCGATACGTTGTCAATGCCGTCAGGCGCGCAGCACAAGACCGGCACTCACCATCCCCGCTCCGGCAGCAGTGAAAAGCAGCGCATCGCCCGGCTGTATTCGGCCGGACTCGATACCGTCGGCCAGCGCAATCGGAATCGTTGCAGCCGAACTGTTGCCATACTTTCCCACAACGTTGATTGTGCGTTCAGGCGGAATGCCGAGGAGCTTCCCCGTTTCGTGAATGATCCGGGTATTCGCCTGGTGCGGAATCCACCAGTCGATCGCTTCAGCGTGGAGTTGCGACATCTTCATTGCTTCATTGCCGGCAGTCGCCATGGCGTGAACCGCTTCTTTGAATAAGGACGATCCGCGTCGCATGGTCATCAAATGGCGGCCTCCCATCAGGGCGTTCGAAGTGAGCGGCTCGCGAGTGCCACCGGCTGGAATGCCAATGGTGTCGTATGACGAACCATCGGAGCCAAGGTACGAACCAAGAAATTGAGTCGGTTTGTTCGGTGCAAGCACGACGGCGCCTGCGCCGTCGCTGAACAGTGCCACAGTGGAGGGATCGTTGTTGTTTACTCGTCGCGTCAGGATGTTTGCCGCGACAACAAGAACGGGCTTTTGTATAGAGTCCCCGTAACTGTTGGCAAGAATGATCGAATAGAGGAAGCCTGAGCATGCGCCCGCAAGGTCCACGGCGCCGGCGTGGTGAAGATCCAGGCGATACGCCACCAGTGGCGCCGTTGGCGGAAGCAGATGGTCCGGCGTGCTGGTGGCCAGCAGAAGCAAGCCGATATCATCTTTCGCGATTCCAGAGCGCGTCAATGCGAGGGACGCGGCGCGGACGGCGAGATCGGAAGTTGCTTCGCTGGGTGCGGCTGTCGGCCGACCAAGAACTCCAGTACGGCGTTCGATCCATCCGGGTTCCAGGCCCAGGCGCAATTCGACTGCGTCGTTGGTTTCGATGGTCTCGGGTATGGCAGATCCGACGCTGATGATTTTCATTTGAAGCAACCAATGCGGGTTTGAGTCAGGCACTACTGTCCAAAATAGGTAACGGTGAATGCAGCCGAGGGGTGGTTCCCCAAACGAACTGTTTCAGAATGCATTCTTAAAGAGTTCGGCTCTGGAACCACCCTCGCACGATCTCGACTGCTGTCTCGATCGTGCTGCCCTCCTGACTCAGGAGACCAATGTTCTGCGCCCTCCGCTTCTTCAAACCTGCAAGACCTCCCCGATCTGATCAAAGGCCCAGTCCACTTCCGACTCGGTAATCATGTACGGCGGCATAAAGTACAGGATGTTTCCCATTGGCCGCAGCAACATGCCGCGCTTCACAAATTCCCGTGTGAGTTTCGGTCCAATGTCGTCGAGATACCCTCCCTTCGCCGTCTTCAATTCCATTACTGCGACGCCACCAATTCCCCGAACATCCGCGATCAGGGGATGAGCCCGCAGCCGATCCAGCCTCGATCGAAACTGCTGCTCCATGCGCTCGACCCGCTGCAATGTCTGCTCTTCATCGAATATTTTCAGGCTGGCTACCGCTACGGCGCAACCCAGCGGATTCGCGGTATAAGAATGGCCGTGAAACAGCGCTTCCGACCGATCGTCACTGAAAAATGCCTCATATACGTTTTCCGTTGCGGCGGTCACGGCCAATGGCAGATATCCTCCCGTCAGTGCCTTTGACAGGCACAGAATGTCCGGAGAAATCCCGGCGTGTTCGCAGGCAAACATCCTGCCGGTGCGTCCAAACCCCGTCAACACCTCATCCGCAATCATCAGTACGTCATGTCGATCGCAGATCTCCCGGACGCCGCTGAGAAATTCCTTCGGCCAAATGATCATTCCGCCGGCGCCCTGCAACATGGGTTCGACAATGACCGCCGCAATAGAATCATGCTGAGTTTCCAGAAGCCGGCGGAGGCCCTGCAGGCAATCGATTTCACAACTCGAGCGCTCGAGTCCAAGAGGACACCGAAAACAGTATGGAGAATATGCGCGATGTACATCGAAGAGCAGTGGCTGGAACGCCTTCGTGAAAATAGAATCTTCGCTGACCGACATCGCACCAAATGTGTCGCCATGATAGGCATGGTGCAGGGCTACAAACTCCCTGCGGCCGCGTTTCCCCCGATTCTGCCAATACTGGTACGCCATCTTCAGAGCCGCTTCCACTGCGGTCGATCCATTGTCCGAGTAGAAGATGCGCTCCAGTCCGGCGGGAAGTATCGACGTCAACCTCTCCGCGAGTTCTACCGCGGGTTCGTGGGTGACGCCTGCGAACATCACGTGTTCGAGCGTGCGTGCCTGCGCGGTCAAGGCTTCGTTCAGCTTTGGATGCGAATGACCATGAATGTTCACCCACCACGACGATGTTCCATCGAGCAACCGCCTTCCGTCCTCGGTGTATAACCAGACACCTTCGCCACGCACAACGGGAATGGGATCCGGAGCGACCTTCATCTGCGTATAGGGATGCCACAGGCAGCTACGATCGCGATCCGACAGATTGTATTTCTCGTTCATTGAAAACAACTCCGAAGGCTGCCGGATGGATCCAGCTCCGCGTTGGCCCAGAGTGCAACGGCTTCTGGAGTGAGAATTGGAACTTCAGGCATTTCTCCAAGGACAGCGATATTGCCGTAGTGCTCAATTGCATCCCGATTACTGCTGTTTCGAACGCCGACCATCACCACGCCAGCGATCCTCAGTGCGCGAACGCGCAGAGCCTCCAGAGTCAGCAGCGTGTGATTGATAGTACCGAGCTCGGCACGGGACACGACGAGTACCGGGAGGTGCAGCTGAACCATGAAATCAATCATCAGTTCCGATTCATTAAGCGGGACAAGAACACCGCCGGCGCCTTCGATGACCCAGTTTGTTGGTCGTGTTTCTATCCTGCGAAGCAATTCCGGAATGTGAATCTGTGTCTGATTCAACTCGGCAGCCAGATGCGGTGATACCGGGCCGGAGAGACGAATCCCGTCGTCCAGCAATTCCTGATCCTCGCATGCGCCGAGTCCTCGGACCACTGCAGTGTCGTCGTCCTGCTCGATTCCGGTTTGAATGGGCTTCCAGTAGCACAGAGTCGCAATCGAACGGTAGCGATGCATGACAGCCGCAGCGACCACAGTTTTCCCGACGCTGGTTCCGGTTCCGGTTATGAACAAACCGTGGAGCATACATTTCTGAGGGCCAATGCAAATCGCAGGAGAGTAGATGCATCGAGACCCGCATTGACGGTAACACGCAAACGTGCCGTGCCGGCGGGCACCGTCGGGGGCCGAAGCGCGCGAACATCGAAACCCTGGCTTTGAAGTTCTTCGGCTGCGTGAAAAGCGCGCTGGTTATCGCCAAGAATGACGGGAATGATCTGGGAATTCGACACAGGGATATTCAAACCGGACTCGTCGAGCAGCACGCGAAGGTGCCGGGTATTTTCCAGTAACTGCACTCGCCTTTCAGGTTCATCTCGAATTACATCCAGGCTGGCTTCCAGCGCCGCTGCGATGGACGGCGGTGGTGCGGTTGAAAAAATAAATGGGCGGGCGCGTTGGATAAGAAAATCGATGGCCCATTCCGGACCTGCAACAAAAGCGCCTGCAACCCCGAGTGCTTTTCCTGCCGTGTTGACCGTTAAGAAAACGCGATCATCATTCCCGCTGTGTTCCACCCATCCGCTGCCGCGGTGCCCATAGATTCCAACGGCGTGCGCTTCGTCGACAATGAGAACGGTGTCGGTCTCGTGGCACAGGCTTTGATAGTCTCCCAGAGGTGCAAAATCACCATCCATACTGAACAGTGATTCCGTAATCAGAAATTTCTGTACACCTGCAGGCACCGACTTCAAAAGGTTTGCAACGCTGTCAATATCGCGATGAGTAAATTTTATCCGCTTCGCCCGAGACAACCGTATGCCATCGATAATGCTGGCGTGATTGTGCTCATCGGAGAAAACCAGATCATGGCGTTCAATGAACGTCGAGAGTACGCCGACATTGGCGGCGTATCCCGAGCCGAAGTAGAGCGCGGCTTCGGTGCCCTTGAATTCCGCAAATCGTCGCTCCACCCGAGTGAACGATTCGCGGTTACCTCGAAGGAGGCGGGATCCTGTGGATCCGCAACCGTCGTCCATGACAGCCTGTGCCATCCTTTGTTTTACCAGCGGATGAGTTGCGAGACCGAGATAGTCATTGGATGAAAAATCGATGCCGGCTGGAACTTTCAGCGTACGTCGGAGGCCATCGGATTCCAGCTCGTGAATAGCCTTTCGAACTCGCCGTTCAAGCGCGAAGTGACTCACGGAATATTCTCAGGCGGGAAAGGATTGTGGGCGGAGCTGCATCCCAAGTCTGCCCAGGAGTGCATGATCATTATCCGCTTCGGGATTCGGCGTGGTGAGAAGCTTATCACCCATGAAAATGGAATTGGCACCCGCAAGAAAGCACAACGCCTGCGCTTCGTCGGAGAGCGAGAGCCTTCCCGCACTCATGCGGACAATGGACGCCGGCATCAGGATCCGTGCGGTCGCAATGGTGCGTACGAGTTCCAGCGCGTCGATTTCCGGTTCGTCTGCCAGTGGAGTTCCCGCAACTCGAACCAGCATGTTGATGGGAACGCTCTCTGGATGTGGCCGCTGCGTCGCAAGCTGTTCAAGGAGCCGGCACCGCGACGCACGGTCCTCGCCCATCCCGATGATTCCACCGCAGCAGATTGTGACACCGGCACGACGCACCCGGTCGAGAGTCTGGAGTCGGTCTTCGTATGTTCTCGTCGTAATGATGCTCCCGTAAAACTCGGGGCCGCTGTCGAGATTGTGGTTGTAGGCCGTCAGACCGGCATCAGCCAGGAGGTTGGCCTGATCCTGGGTCAGCATACCCAGCGTGCAGCAGGCTTCCATTCCAAGCGATCGAACCCCGCGCACCATTTCCAGGATTTGTTCGAATCGAGAGTCGTGGGGTGCATCGCGCCATGCCGCTCCCATGCAAAAGCGAGTTGCGCCCTGCGCACGCGCGGAAGCCGCAGCAGTCAAAGTTTCGTCGACGGAAAGCAATGGCGTAGGCTCGACTCCGGTTTCATAACGTGCCGATTGAGGGCAGTAGGCGCAATCTTCCGGACAGCCACCCGTCTTGACACTCAAAAGAACACAGCCCTGGATCTGATCCGGCTCGTGAAACTTCCGATGAGAAAGTTGAGCCTGAAAGATCAGTTCCGACAAAGGAAGGGAGTAGATCGATTCAATTTCGGAGACGGTCCACTCGTAGCGCAAAACCGAGTTCGATGTCATCCCGGGTAGTTTACTTTACCCCCGGGTTCTGGCCAAGCTCGGGAGGGAATAGGGGAATGCCCAATGTTCAATTCTCAATTGTCATTTGAGGAAGTGGGAACGCTTCTTCATTTCCGCTAAAGACAAATGACAATTGAACATTGATGAACTCCCCTATTGCGATCTAACTGTTAGTATCGATCTCGGCGTCCGCCACCGCCCCCGCGTCCACCCCCGTGACTGTCTCGTCCACCGCCACCACCGCCTCCTCCTCCGCCGTACTCCTTCTTCACCAGAGGCCGAGCTTCGTTGACCGTGAGTTTGCGGCCGTCCAGTTCCGCGCCGTTGAATTTAGTGATCGCATTTTCTGCGGCTTCGTTATCCATTTCCACAAACCCGAATCCCTTCGACCGTCCTGTCATGCGGTCGGTGATGATGCTGACTGAATCCACCTTACCGACCTGAGCAAACAAGTCGTTGAGATCCTGCTCTGACGTCTGAAACGACAAATTTCCTACAAACAGTTTTTTCGTCATGGTCTTCTTTCTGAGGATGTGTCGGGAACTTCGAAGGCTTTGCGAGGAAAGAGCACCAGGCCCTCCGGAGCAGAGACAAGAGGCTCCTAACAGTTGAAAAATGCAACCCTGTGTTGCTAGGCCGAGTATACGATGTGGCTCCGTTCGAAATCCAAATCAAATTGTTCAATAAGACGCTGACACGCCCTGCTGTGGCGGCATCCATGTGTTTCTCTTTTCTATCAGTGGTGTTAACATTCGCAGTCCAATTGCAATTTGTTTGAGTCCGAGGAGGAGGGGTAATGCAATCGAGAATGAAAAGTCTGGTTGGCGCGATGGCATGTCTGGCGATAGCCATTCCTGCATTTGCACAATACGGACATCCTTTGAAGGGTTCGTGGAGTGGAGACTGGTGGCTTGTTAAAGGTAAGGAGAATCACATCCTGTTGGATTTCAACTTTGTCAGCAATGGTTATGGAAACACCACACTGACCGGAATCCTGAATCCGGGGCCGGATCAAACCCCGATGCAGAATCTGACTCTGACTCCACCGGACGTGATCAATGCCGGAAAGGCGGCCATCGCGGCCCGAGATGCCGCTCTCGCAAAGCAGGCAGCTGAAGCGGCGACGGGCAACGCAAATCCTGCTCCCGCAGCAGCTGTCGCAGCGGCTCCGGCTGAAACGGACAAAGCGCCTCTTCTGGTGATGGGTTCCGAGGGCCCGGACGTCGCAGCACTTCAGAAGAAGCTTGGCGAGCAAGGGTTCGCCACAGGAGAAACCGAAGGTAAATTCGGTAAAGGAACGCAAGACGCAGTCATGGCTTATCAGAAAAGCAAGAACCTGCAGGCCGACGGCATCGCTGGTCCCAGGACAATCGCGGCTCTTGGGCTAGCCGTCCCGACTCCTTCAGCCGCTTCTGCTCCGGCTGTTGCCGCATCGCCTGCGCGCGGAGGAGCAACGTCAATAAAGGACAATGTCGCAATTGCCGGCGATCCCTGGCTCCTGCACTTTGAAGCGGATTCCAAGGACGACTCCGGAAAGACTGTTCATTACATCGTCGACGGTAAGATGGAAAACCTCGGCGCAGCGTATACCCGAGTCATCACAGGCACATGGAAAGTTGGAAATAAGACGGGGAACTTTAAGGTTATCCGGAATTAAGTGCAGGCGCGGTCACAGCCCGCGCTTACAGCAAACAAAAAAGGGCGGCGCTTCATTGAAGCGCCGCCCTTTTTTCGTTCTGCTGCCTGGCTAGTGCGGAATGAAGGAATTCCCGAGATCATCTTTCAGGTGATTCAGGTACAGATTATTCTCCTGACAGATGTACTCCTTGAGTTCCTTCTTATCGCTGGTTGCATCCCACGAAATGTTCCACTGAACCGTCCAGGGCTTTGTGTAGGCGCCTGGATCTTCAATAAGAGCCTCGTAGTGGAGAGTGTTCCTGGTCGGTCGCGTGAATCGTTCAACGACGTGCATCTGATCCGTATGAGGGTGTCCGGCATAGTCCAGCCATGTTCCTTCGTTGAAATTAACAACATCGACGACAAGCGTATCGCCTTCCCAATGGCCAACGGAGTCGCCCAGCCATGTCAGACCTTTGATGGTGTCGTTCTTGGGATGAGCGCGTCCGTCCATGTGGATCTCACGCCAGACATGGGTACCCCCTTCAAAAACCATCCAGATGCGCTTGGTTTCCGGTGACTGGATAATCTCCATCGGGTACGGCGTTGCAAACATGCGAGGACCACCGGGAGGAAGGCACTGTCCCTCCGGATCGTACTTCATGGCATTCGCCTGATTGTAGTCGTAAAAGGCTGCTGCCCACGGCAGGAACGGAACCCACGGCTGAGCTGCCGATCCTCGCAGCGCAGGGACTGCGTTACCGCCACCACGGCCGCCCCCGCCGCCAGCACCACGGCCACCACCCGCGTTAGCGGCCGGTGCTCCAGCTGGTGCAGCTGCTGCTCCACCACCCGCTGCGCCACCACCGCCGCGTCCCGCGCCGCCACCACGACCACCACCGCCGCCGGCGCCAGCGCCAGCTGCAGGAGCAGGCTGTGCTCCGACGACGACATTAGCCGCACCCATGTTGGTGATATAGGGTAAGTTCCAGGTTCCATAAGCTTCGCCCGGAGCGCGACCGAAATTCACGGTACCGTCTGGAAGTCGAGGGGTCGGGGCATCCGGAGTGGCACCGCCACGCCCGCCTCCTCCGCCACGTCCACCGCCACCGCCTGCAGCAGGCTGGCCTTGTGCAGGTGCTCCGGCTGCAGGAGTCCCCGCACCAGCACCGACACCGGCACCCGCTCCTCCGCCGGCGCCACGTCCACCCCGTCCGCCGCCCTGTGCACCCGCTGGCGCAGGCGCCTGGCTCAGAGACATCATTACTGTAATGGAAAGCAGAAATACCACTACCATCGCAATAACGATTGATTGATTCAATTTACGGTTACGCACCTGCAACCTCCCCTTGGTGTCTTTAGTTGATCCGCTGATCTTTATTGTCCGTTGTATCCCTGTTCGCCACTCGATGCCGCGCTCAAGTCGCGACCATCGGGAAGCTTCACGGATCCGGCGTTGATTTTCAAACTGCCATCCTTCGCGCGCGAACCCGGAACGGTCACGACCAGGCCGACACGAAGCGTGTTGCGTGTCCAGCCACGGCTGGTCAATCCATTCGGGCTGCCCATTTCGCAGGCCCAGTTCTGCACTTTGCCGGTCTTGGGATCCTTCACATCAATATAGAAATAGGTGTGGGGATTCATCCATTCCACCTTCGTGACGGTGCCGGTCAAATTCACCGTCTTGGTTCTATCGAACTCGGCCTCAAAAGAATGATGTGCAAACAAGGGGGCGGCCACCGTGATCATTGTGACGGCGGCAACGATTGCGAAAAGCGTTTTCCTGGTCATCTCAGAGAGTCCTCCTGATTTTTGGCTCCAACATGATGCCTATTGGCGTCCAATAGGGTCAAGATTTAACTGCCCCGCAGAACCCTTTAAAAATAGCCATAAGAGAATCCGTACTCTATATTCAATTCTTCCGAACGGGAAAGGAGATTTGCTTGGGAGCTTTGCGTTTGAATCGCGTGGCATCGGGAATGGTTTTCTGTGCTTTGGCGTTCTCCTTTGCGGCGCAGATTTTCCCGAATGTTCATCCCATTACAGGGCGGTCGATTGCCCCGGTCATGGGAGTCGGCGGAGCGGACTGGCTTGACCGTCCCGAGCGCGAGAAAGAAGAAAATCCGGAAGGCGCGCTCAACGCAATCGCTATTCGGCCCGGAATGATCGTTGCAGATATTGGTGCAGGAACCGGCTACATGAGTCTGCGGCTGGCCAGACGTGTCGGCCCGACCGGCAAGGTCTACGCCAATGACATTCAGCCCGAGATGCTGCGCCGACTTCGGCAGAACGCGGACAATGCGCAGCTGAAGAACATTGAAACTGTTCTCGGCACCGATGTGGATCCCAGGCTGCCCGTGGGTCAGCTGGATCTTGTTTTGCTGGTCGACGTCTATCACGAATTTTCACAGCCGCAGAAAATGCTCCGAAAAATTCGAGAGACGCTTAAGCCTGCCGGCCGCCTCGTTTTGCTGGAATACCGCAAGGAAGATCCCAATATTCCGATCATCACCGTGCACAAAATGACTGTCGAGGAGGTCAAAAAAGAACTCGAAGCCGAACGATTTATTTTCTCTCAGGCAATCGAATCTCTGCCGCGCCAACACATCCTGATACTCACTCGCGCATCATGATTTAGGGGTTGCATGGCAGTGTATAATTCCGAGGCCTCAAAAACGGAATTCTTCAGTGACTGAGTGAAAGGAGCCAAGAATGGGACAAGTTCGTTTAGAAGATGCTCGACGGGTGATCGCGGCCGCGGAGAAGAAGGCTGCTGAAATTGGACAGCCTATGAATATTGCAGTGGCAGACGAGGGCGGCAACATTGTTGCGCACGTCCGCATGGACAATGCCTGGATCGGGAGCATTGATATCTCCCAGAAGAAGGCTTATACCTCACGCGCCTTTGACATCCAGACCAAGGATCTGGCAACGCATTCACAGTCGGGTGGTCAGTTCTTCGGTATTCATGCTTCCAACAACGGGAAGATCATGATTTTTGCCGGCGGTATTCCATTGAAGAAGGATGGAAAAGTCGTCGGGGCAATCGGCGTCAGCGGTGGATCGGGAGACCAGGATCACGCCGTAGCTGCAGCCGGCGCCGCAGCTTTCTAATTCAGCCCGCTCAAGGGTACTCGCGAGGAGTGGTGACGCCGGTGATGAAACTGGCGCGCCAGCTCCGGGCGATACTGGAACATTTTTAGTAACAAAGGAGATTTGGTATGGCGAGCAATCGTGGAGTTGCCTACGTTGGCCCGGGAAAAGTCGAAGTCAAATCGATCGATTACCCGAAGTTGAAGATGCCCGCGAGCGAAACCAATCCGTTCGGCGGGAAGGACGCCCCACACGGCGTCATTTTGAAGGTTATTACGACCAATATCTGCGGGTCCGATCAGCACATGGTTCGCGGCCGCACCACGGCCCCGAAAGGTTTGATACTCGGACACGAGATTACAGGTGAAGTTATCGAAAAAGGCAACGACGTGGAAATGGTGAACGTCGGCGACCTGTGTTCAGTTCCCTTCAACATCGCCTGCGGCCGCTGCCGTAACTGTCGCGAAGGCCAGACCGGTATCTGTCTGACCGTGAATCCGGCGCGTCCCGGTGCGGCATATGGTTACGTGGACATGGGCGGATGGGTCGGCGGCCAGGCAGAATACGTTCTGGTTCCTTATGCCGATTTCAACCTGCTGAAGTTCCCCAACAAAGACAAAGCAATGGCGAAGATCAAGGATCTCACGCTGCTGTCGGATATCTTCCCGACCGGATTCCATGGAGCCGTGAAGGCTGGAGTCGGACCGGGTTCCGTGGTTTATGTTGCCGGCGCCGGCCCCGTGGGCCTGGCATGCGCGGCTTCCTGCCACCTGCTTGGCGCTGCCGTCGTAATCGTGGGAGACATGATTCCGGAACGGCTCGCTCAGGCGAAAAGCTTTGGTTGCGAAATCATCGACCTCAAAAAGAGCGGTTCACTCGCGGATCAGATTGCCCAAATCGTCGGCGTGCCCGAAGTGGATTGCGCTGTCGACTGCGTTGGATTTGAAGCTCGTGGTCACGGCAGCGATGCCGGTGTTGAGAAACCCGCGACGGTTCTCAACTCGATCATGGAAGTCACTCGCGCCGGCGGCCAGCTCGGTATTCCCGGACTCTATGTCACGGGCGACCCGGGCGGCGTCGATGCAAACGCGAAGATCGGTAACCTCGGAATTCGCATTGGACTCGGCTGGGCCAAATCCCATTCGTTCCACACCGGTCAATGCCCGGTTCTGAGGTACAACCGGAATCTGATGCAGGCGATTCTCCACGACAAGATCCAGATCGCCAAGGCCGTCAATGCCCAGATCATTTCCCTCGACGAAGCTCCAAAAGGCTATGAGGACTTCGATCACGGCGCAGCCAAAAAATACATCATCGATCCTCATGGATCGACGAAGAAGGTTGCGTAGTCTCTTCTGCAGCCAGGTTGCTGCTTGAATGGGCGGGAGCGTCAGCTCCCGCCTTTTTTGCATGTTCCAAAGACAATTAGGGCGAGATTTCAGGATTATCGCTTTGGAATCACCCCGGCCCTTCGGGCCACCCCTCCTGACTCAGGAGGGGAGTATACTTCCACAGAATTTTCTCCATTCCGACAGGAGGGGTCTTTATGGCAGCAATACAATTTGCCGTGAACGGTAAACAACAGACAGTCGACGTCGCACCGCAGATGCCGCTTCTCTGGGTGTTGCGAGACACGCTCGGTCTCACCGGCACGAAGTTTGGCTGTGGCATGCAGCTGTGCGGCGCATGCACCGTGCATATTGACGGTGTGGCGACACGATCGTGCGGTGCTCAGGTCTCCGCAGTTGCCGGAAAGAGTGTCACGACGATCGAAGGGCTGTCGGCCGATCAGAGCCATCCGGTACAGCGCGCCTGGATCGAAGTGGATGTACCCCAATGCGGCTACTGTCAGTCGGGACAAATCATGTCCGCGGCCGCGCTTCTCGCTAAGAACAAGGCTCCGACGGATGCGGAAATCGATACAGCCATGCGCGGCAACATCTGCCGATGCGGAACCTATCAAGCCATTCGTGAAGCCATTCACAGAGCCGGAGGTGCGAAATGAGCACAAACCAAAAACTTGGCAGGCGCAGCTTTCTCCAGGTCAGCGCTGCTGCGGCCGGCGGTCTGCTGATCGGATTCTACCTCCCGGAAAAGAATGCGCTTCTGGCGCAGGCGCCGCGCGGCGGCGGTGCCGCAGCCATATATCCGAATGCGTTTATTCATATTGGCACCGACGACATCGTGACGATCACCATTCACAAACCCGAGAACGGTCAGGGCACGGAAACCTCGATCGCCATGCTGCTTGCCGAAGATCTCGAGTGCGACTGGAAGAAAGTGCGTACCGAATTCGCACCGATCAACCCCACGTTCTACGGCGGCGCCATGCAGGGGACGTTTGGCAGCCAGGCCATTCGTACTTCATGGACTCCCATGCGCCGCACGGGCGCTGCAGCGCGAGAAATGCTCATCCAGGCAGCGGCGGCGAAATGGGGTGTGGATAAATCCATGTGCCGTGCCGAAAACAACACGGTCGTGAATACGTCGACAAACGAGAAGCTCAGCTACGGCAGTCTTGCCGATGCCGCTGCGAAGTTGCCGGTTCCGACCAACCCGACATTGAAAGAACCGACGCAGTTCCGGTTACTCGGCAAGCCAATGAAGCGACGCGATACTGCGGCAAAATCCAGCGGGCAAGCCACGTATGCCATGGATGTGAAAGTTCCAGGCATGCTCTACGCGGTGGTTCAGCGCAGTCCCGTCATCGGAGGCAAAGTTGCCAGCTTCGACGCGACAAAAGCGAAAGCGATTCCGGGAGTTCAACAGGTGATTCAGATTCCCGAAGGTGTTGCTGTAGTCGCGGATAACACATATGCGGCAACGGAAGGGCGGAAGGTTCTCGATGTGAAATGGATCGATGGCGCCAACGCCGGCCTGAGCAGCGCCGGCATCCGGGAAAAACTGATGTCTCTGACGTCGACACCTGGCGCCGTCGCAAAGACTGCGGGCACCGCCGAAGCGTCGTTTGCTTCTGCAGCAAAGAAAATCCAGGTGGAATATGAAGCACCGTATCTTGCACACGCTCCCATGGAGCCATATTCCTGCGTTGCGGATGTACGCGTCGACAGTGCAGAACTCTGGGTGGGCACACAAATTCCCGGCATTGCGAACTCCGACGCCATGCGGGTTGCGGGTTTGTCTGCGGATAAAGTGAAACTCCATACCTTATATATGGGCGGAGGATTCGGCAGCCGCGGCGGCGGTGCGTTCATTACCGAAGCCGTCGGAATTTCAAAAGCCATTGGCGCTCCAGTGAAACTGCTTTTCACGCGAGAAGATGATTTGGCCCACGGCAAATTCCGGCCGACATCCTATGCTCGTATGGCCGCGGGACTGGATGATCAGGGATGGCCTGTCGCGTTCACAAGCAACATTGCCTGTTCGTCGTTTGCCGGAATGCAGAACGGTGTCGATCGTGAAGGCGTCGCCGGAGTTGCTGATACGTTGTATTCCATTCCGAATGTTCTGGTTCAGTATCACGAGCCGGGTATCGACATTCCGACGAACTTCTGGCGCTCGGTAGGCCATTCGCAGAACACATTTTTCATGGAAGCTTTTGTCGACGAAATGGCCGCAGCCGGCGGAAAAGATCCGGTGGAGCTGCGTCGTAAACTGTTGTCGGGACCTGGTGCTGCACGGCTTCTGGGAGTGTTGAACCTGGCCGCTGAAAATTCGGGTTGGGGCAAACCGCTGCCTGCCGGAAGATTCCGCGGTGTTGCCATCGTGAACTGCTTCGGCAGCTTCAACGCGCAGGTGGCGGAAGTTTCCGTCACTGCGGGAAAACTTCAGGTGCATCGCGTGGTGTCTGCGGTCGATTGCGGCATGGTGGTGAATCCGGCCGGCATCATGCAACAGCAACAGAGCGCGATCGTCTACGGGTTAAGTGCGGCGCTGAGAGGCGCGATCACATTTGACAAGGGGCGCGTCGAACAGACCAACTTCCATCAATATGAACCGCTACGCATCAACGAAATGCCTGTAGTGGAAGTGCACATCGTGCCGAGTACGGAGCCTTCCGGCGGAATGGGGGAAGTGGGCACCCCGGCGATTGCTCCCGCTGTTGCCAATGCAATTTTCGCGGCAACAGGCAAACGCATCCGACGGCTTCCGTTCAGCAGCGGCTCGCTTGTTTAAGAGTATTTCTGGATGAGCAATTACTGCCCTCCTGTGTCAGGAGGGCAGCACGAGCGAAACGAAGTTGAGATCGTGCGAGGGTTGGTTCCGAGACGCAATCTTACATGTAGTGGCTTCGGAACTACCCCGGCGCTTCGCCAATTTTGAACCTTTCCTGTTCCCTGATTTGACTATTACTTCCCGTACGATTCTTTCTTCTGACTCTCCATCAACGAATCCTGCCAGCGGTTATTCTCCTGGCAGATGTATTCCTGAATCTCGCCGTTTGGATCCCATGCAATATCGAACTGAACGCTCCATGGTTTTGTGTATGCTCCGGGATCGTCGATTGTGGCTTCGTAGTGCAGCGTCCGCAGGTCGGTACGTGTGAACCTTTCGGTGAGATGGAACTGGCTCGTGTGGGGATCGCCCACCATGTCAATCCAGCTTCCTTCGTTGAACCCGACAACGTCGACGACGAGTGTGTCTTTTTCCCAGTGACCAACGGAATGTCCCATCCACGTCGGCACCAACGCATCACCCGTCGGATGAGAACGCCCATCCATATAAATCACTCGCCAGAGATGGGCTCCTCCCTCAAAGATCATCACAATGCGCTTCTGTTGCGGCATCTGGAGAATCTCCATTGGATAAGGAGTCGTCATCATTCGCGTGCCGACTGGAGGCAGGCAATAACCCTGCGGATCATATTTGGACGCCGTCGATTTCCGGTAATCCGATAACGCTTTTGCCCAGGGTTGATAGGGAATTTCCTTCGCCTCCTTGAGCACGGCGACATAGTCCTGATACTGTTTGGGCACCCAATAGCCCTTGTTGGGTTCCACCGGGCCGAGATTCGGGGTGCCGTCGGCCAGGCGCGGCGTTGGCAGCGCGGGCCCGGTGGCCTGCGGTGCGCGAACCTGTGCAAGGCCGGCTGTTGCGGAGGCCATCATCAAGAGAATCAGAGATTGTTGTCGAAGTCGTCGCACTTCAGTTCTCCTTTGAAAAGGGGGCATGACGGTTTGTACCGCGTTTCCCTTGCGTTGACAACGTTACGAACCCCTGACATAAGTATCCAGCAGAAATTTGGAGGACATCATGAAGCACTCCGCAACCCGGTTCGCCGCCATCGTTGTGGCCGTTGGATCACTTCTCGTCATTTCGAGTCAGCTGAGTAAGGCACAGCGAGGTACGCCGGCACCCGCCCCCGCACGAAGTCCGGATGCCGACTGGCCCATGCACAATCGCGATTTTGCCGGAACCCGTTATTCACCTCTGAACCAGATCAACACGAGCAATGTTTCCACCCTGGTGAAGACATGGTCTTTCAAACTGCAACCGGACAATGCTCCCGCACTGACGGGCTCCGAGGTGTTTCAGGAAGTCACTCCAATTGTCATCAACGGTGTGATGTACATGCCCGCGGGCAACCGCATTGTCGCCCTTGAGCCGGAAACCGGCAAGGAAGTGTGGCGATATGAATTGAAAGAAGGCCGTGCATCTTTCCGAGGAGTGGCCTATTGGCCCGGCGACGGCGGAATTGGTCCTCGCATCATTTTCACCAGTGCGAAGAAGCTGATTGCGCTCAATGCGAACAATGGAACGCCGGCTACCGGCTTTGGAACAAACGGTGAACAGGATATTCAGATCGGTTTCGCCGGAATCCCGATCATTTACAAAAATATGGTCTTCGTCGGTGCAACCATCTTTGGGCCCGGCGAGCAACACATCGATTCGGGAACGACCACAGCCCTGCATCCGGCTCTCAATCCGCGAGCGTTCGATGCGCGTACCGGTGCAAAAATCTGGGAGTTTCATTCCGTGCCCCTGCCCGGAGAATTTGGAAACGATACGTGGGAAAACGGCAGCTGGAAAGACCGCACCGGCACGAACATATGGTCGTTTACTCTGACGCTGGATGAACAGCGCGGCATCGTGTATCTGCCCATCGGCGGCGCCAATTACAACTACTACGGCGGCGATCGTCCAGGCAACAATCTGTTTGCCAACACGCTGGTGGCCGTTGATGCGGCAACCGGAATTCGCAAGTGGCATTTCCAGACAGTCCATCACGAACTGTGGGATTTCGATCTTCCGCCGGCTCCGGTTTTGTTCGACATTGTTCAGAATGGCAGAACCATTCCCGCATTGGCGCAAACCGGGAAGCTCGGATACATGTTCATTCTGAATCGGGAAACGGGAGAAGCCATTTATCCCATCGTCGAGCGGCCGGTACCGAAAGGAAATGTTCCCGGCGAATGGTATTCGCCAACTCAGCCAATCCCGGTGAAACCCCCGCCAATCGCGCGCGTGAGCATGTCGGCGGCGGACCTCGTGACTGCCGAAGATACGACACCGGAACACGCGGCAGCGTGCAAGGCACTTTGGGAGACCAATAAGTATTACAACGAAGGACCCTATTCTCCGTGGCAATACAAGGAAGGGAATAATCCTCCTTCAATCGTATTCCCCGGAGCCACCGGCGGACCCAACTGGGGTGCGACCGCGATCGATAAGTCCACGAACTACGTTTTCGTCGCCACTAAGGACGCGCCGGCAACAGGATGGATTCAGAAGAATCCGCAGTACAGCGAAGCGACCAAATCCACTCAGCTTCCGTTTACACGGGCCAATGCACCGGGACTGCAGGCGATGGGATTGCCTTGTTATAAACCACCATGGTCGAGTCTGGTCGCCGTGAACGCCAACACCGGTGATATTGCCTGGAGGGTTCCATTGGGTATCAACAACGCGATGCCCGAAGGAAAAAAGAATGCCGGCAGCGCGGGCTCCGGTGGGCCGATCGCAACAGCCGGCGGGCTGGTGTTCATCGCTGCGACAGGCGACAGCCGCTTCCGCGCATTTGATTCCAAAACGGGCAAGGAATTGTGGACGATGCTCAGCGAAAATGGGATGACTGCGACTCCAATGACCTATCAGGGCAGAAACGGAAAGCAGTACGTCGCCATCGTTGCGGCCGGTGGAAACGCTGCAACGCAGTCTCTAAACGTCTACTCACTTCCGTAAATAGGGGGGAAAGGGGTCTGGCGGGTGTGGCCCTTTTTGTCGAACCGAAAGACGGATACAGAAAAAGGTGCCAGATCCGTCAGACCCTTTCCCCTCTCATCAAAAGAATTTTCGGATCAATGGCGAGTGCTGATGCCCATCCCGAACGCCCGAAAACGGAATGGAACGTTCCATTATTATTACTTCAGTTCGACAATGACCGCGCGCGATGCGCCCTTGAGGAGTTCTTCAGTATGCGTGCGATTGCGTGCATTGAACTTTGCCTGGCCGGGTTCGACTTTGTTGATGGTGATGCTGCCGTCGATGGCGCTGGATCGCACTTCTCCGCTTGAAAAATATATAACCACAACGTCTTTGGTGTGGAAGTGCATGGGCGTCGGGACACCTTTCGTCCAGGTGTAGTCCCAGACCGTGACCCGCTTGTTGTTCAGGAGCTTGATTGCTCCTTCTCTTGGAAATGCATCCGGAAAAGCACTGTTGTATTCGAGAGGCTGCACAACAACATCCTTCAACTCCACGACAATGGCGTGACGGGGCGGGTCGCTGGTTCCTTCTTCGATTTGCGAGCTACCCTTCGGAATAAACGCCGCCTGTGCGACCTTGAAAGTGAACGGTTTCGGCTTGCCCTTTGCGCGGGTAACTCGAATATTGGAGTTCTCCAGGTCGACGGTAACCATATCGAACGTGCTTTGAAACATGGGCGTTGGCTTGCCCTTTTCCCACGCCACATCCCACACGACGACTCGCTCGTTATCGATAAGTTGTCTGGCGCCCGGGCGCGGAAATGCCGAAGGCGCCTCCTGGAGCATGCCGGAAAGAAGAAGCAATGAGGCTAGAACCGCTTTTGTCATGCGCGCGATTGTACTTCAACGGGATTCACATTCGCCATCGTGTCCGCCGCATTTTCATCCCGAAGGGGCTTCGTGTTTCTGCGTGAAATTTCCAGCCGCAAAGAATAGGATTACACGATGAAAAACATCATTGCCCTGGGCATCGCACTTGTGACCTTGTCCGTTCTTGTGGCGGTAGCGGCACCAGCGGCGCCTCCCATCATGGCCATGATTCTCGATGGCCAGAGCGGCGGCCCCTACCATGCGTGGCAGCAGGTTACACCGGTGCTGAAGAAGCAGCTTGAGGATACTGGTCTGATTCACGTCGATGTGGTCACATCGCCGGTATCGACCGGGGACTTCAGCAACTTCAAACCCGATTTCACGAAGTACCAGGTCGTCGTTTCCAACTATGATGCGCCCGACTGGCCCGCGGACCTGAAGGCCTCGTTTGAAAGATACGTATCGAATGGAGGAGGATTCGTTTCGGTCCATGCTGCCGATAATGCGTTCCCAGGCTGGAAGGCATACAACGAAATGATTGGAATCGGCGGATGGCGAGGGCGCAACCAGAATGCCGGGCCCTTGTGGTTCTTCAAAGACGGCAAGCTCGTGTCGGACGCAACTCCGGGTAACGCGGGCGCTCACGGCAATCGTCTCCCCTTTCAGGTGGAAATTCGCGAAACCGAGCATCCCATCATGAAAGGCCTTCCGAAGCGATGGATGCACGCGGGAGATGAGCTTTACAACAAGATGCGCGGACCTGGAACGAATATGACGATTCTGGCCACCGCATATTCGGATCCGTCCAACAGCGGCACCGGCCGCGATGAGCCGATGCTGATGGTCTCGACGTTCGGCAAAGGACGCGTGTTCCACACGACAATGGGACACGATATTCCGGCATTGAGCTGCGTCGGTTTTATCGCAACGTTTCAACGCGGCACCGAATGGGCCGCAACCGGAAATGTGACGCAGAAAGTACCCGCCGATTTTCCAACATCGGATAAGGTGAGTATTCGCGCCGATATTGCCGCAATGGCTGCACCTGCTTCGGCGAAGTAGAGAAACTGTTTCAATATGACCAATCCCATCAGTACCCATTCCGCGCGTAGCGCGATGAATCGCGATCCGGAACTTCGAGACTGGGTCGAGCAGTGGTTGAAGGACAAGGAACGAATCGGGCATGAACAAATGACGCCCGAAGAGTTCGACAAGCACTGGCGTTACGTTCGTCCAGAGAAGATGCACGAAGGCGCAACCGAAGCCGTTGCGGCCTACCTGGAACTTCATGGAGGCCGCTAGTACTTCTCCGTCTTTCATCTACGGCACGGCCTGGAAAGAGGATGCCACCACCGAACTGGTTGTACGCGCGGTGGGCGCCGGGTTCCGCGCCATCGACACGGCAAATCAGCCCTGGCATTATTCGGAACCATTGGTCGGCGATGCGCTAAAAATAATTGCAGACGCGGGTATCGCCAGAAGTTCACTATTCATTCAAACCAAGTTCACCCCGGTTGACGGTCACGATCATCGGGTCCCTTATGATCCCGAACTGGAACTCAAAAGCCAGGTTGCTCAATCCTTCGAATCGTCGCTGAGGCATCTGCATACGGATTATCTGGACTCCTACCTTCTGCATGGACCGTACTCCTCCCGCGGCCTCGGGAACGCCGACTGGGAAGTTTGGGGAGCGATTGAAGAACTTCATCATTCCGGACGTGCCAGGATGATCGGGATAAGCAATGTGAACGCCGAACAGGTGCGCCTGCTAGTGACAAAAGCACGCATCAAGCCCATGGTTGTCCAGAATCGCTGCTTTGCAAATCGCGGATGGGATCGGGACGTGCGGGTGATCTGCCGGACCCACGGAATCACCTACCAGGGGTTTTCACTGCTGACGGCAAATCGAAACGTCCTGCGTCATCCCATTGTCGTGTCTGTTGCCAAACGCCTCGGCGTTCAAGCCGAGCAAGTGATTTTTAAGTTTGCGATGCAGGTAGGTATGGTTCCGCTGACGGGGACAAAAGACCCAGTCCACATGAGAGAAGACCTCGGAATTTCTGCGATTCAACTGACCCAGGACGAAGTGGATCTTATCGAATCCATCGAAGGCTAGGGAACTGAGGCGGGAAATGAGGGGACAGTCCCTTCATTCGCTCCGGAAAACTGCAATTCGAAAGCGCGTGTTGCGAATGAGGGGACTGTCCCCTCATTTCCCTTTTTCTCAGCCGGTGCAAACTTCGCCGAGAAGACCTGCTCCGCCGCAATACTTCACGTCTTGAAGCTGAAGCAACAGTCCGTCCGGATCGGTGAAGTACAGCTCCGGAGTGCCTTCCGCAGCACCACCGCGGTTTGGCATCCGCATGCTCACGTATGTTTTGAGCGGGCCGGTTGCGGTTTGAGTTCCGTTTGATGTGAGTCCGAAGCTGACAAGCTTTTTAGTCACTTCGTCCTTATCAAAGTTCTCCATATTCATGCAGACGTGATTGATCGTCGACGGACGCGGAGCGGCCGGCGCCGCGCCGCCACGAGGCGCGCCTCCTCCAGCGAACATGATGAAGCTGACGCCCGGGCCGATACCGAGTCCGGGTGCGCCCGTGCCCGTACCCACGGGCCCCTGCCGTGCCCGTATCGGCATTCCGAAAGCTTCCTGATAGAACGCCTGCGTGCGGTCGGCGTTTGCCACGCCGAATACCGTGAAGTGACTGAGCTCCTTCAACGCCATCAGTCCCTTTTGAGTCGACGGCTCCGGTGCCATGCACGTGGTACCCAGCGGTCCTGTTCCACCGCAGAATTTTGTGTCCTGCAATTGCACGATCATTCCATCCGGATCACCGAGAAAAAGTTCGTTGGTGTCACCGCGTTTCGATACGCGTACCTTCATCGGTCCGCCGCTTAGCCCCGGATCGGACGGGTCGGCTTTCGTGACGCCGTGTTGAGCAAGAATGCCGATGACCTGGTCCGCATTGAAATTGTCGATACCCAGGCCGACATTGCTGACGATGCTCGGCATGTTGGATCCCGCCGGCGAGAGCGCCATGAACTGCGGCCCGCTTCCGATGCGGAGGATCACCGTCGACCCCTGCCGTTGCTGGATCGGCATGCCGAAAAGGCCCTGGTAAAAATCGACAGACTTCTTCACATCCGATACGGAAAGCGCGAAGTGGTTGATCGTTTTCACCTGAACTGCCGGTTTGCCGGCCTGTGCGGCAAAGATTCGTGGCACTAACGCTGCTATCGGGGCCAATGCCGGTATCGAAAGAAGAAGCTCACGACGACTAATCTCACTCATGCGGTCACCTCGGCTGCTGAAATGGCCCATAGCTTAACGCACGGATACCCGCTGGGTCTATGACTGTCCGTCGAATATGGGCTACAATGAGTGGTTCGTTTATACACCTCGGAGTCGACTAATAATGCAGCTGACCATCAATAACGTATCCATGCGCTTTGGCGCACGAATCCTGTTTGAAGACGTAAACACCACGTTCATTTCCGGCCGTCGCTACGCCATCACGGGGCCCAACGGGGCGGGCAAATCGACATTGATGAAAATTCTTACCGGCGAAATCGAGCCGGAAAAGGGAAGCATCGGCCGGCCGAAGAGAATGGGTGTATTGAGTCAGAACCAGTTCGCATTCGATGCGTTCCGGGTTATCGATACCGTGATTATGGGGAACAAGGCGCTGTGGGAGGCTTTGCAGGAACGTGAAACTCTCTATGCGAAGGATCACAGCAAGTTGACCGACAGTGACGGCATGCGCCTCGGTGAACTCGAAGGTGTCGTTGGAGATGAAGGCGGCTATACCGCAGAAATCGATGCCGCAATTTTGCTCGATGGGCTGGACATTCCCGAAGCCATGCACGAACGCAAGATGGGAGAACTGCAGGGTGGCCAGAAAGTTCGAGTACTTCTCGCGCAGGCCCTGTTCGGAAATCCCGATGTGCTGCTCCTCGACGAACCGACCAACAACCTCGACCTCGATTCCGTACATTGGCTGCAGGATTATCTGAACGCCTACGAAGGCTGCCTCATCGTCATTTCGCACGATCGTCATTTTCTGAATGAAATCTGCACCCACATTGCGGACATCGATTATCAATCCGTCATTACGTATACCGGCGGATATGACGACATGGTCCTGGCAAAGACGCAAATCCGACAGCGCATCGAAGCAGGAAATGCCCAGCGCGAGAAGAAGATCGAACAGCTGAATGAATTCATCGCGCGCTTCGCGGCCGGCACGCGCTCTTCCCAGGTTGCTTCGCGAAAGAAGGAGGTCGAGCGGCTGCAAACGGCGGAACTGGCAAAATCCAACATCGCGCGGCCCTATATTCGATTCGACGTCGTCAAACCGTCGGGGCGACATCCTCTCGAAGTGGAAGGACTTTCGAAATCCTACCAGGGTCCTGGCGGTCCCAAAGACAAGCTGCAGGTGTTTCAAAACTTCACAGCCTCCGTGAGCCGCGGAGAAAAGATCGCGCTCATTGGCCGCAATGGTGCCGGAAAGACCACGCTGTTGAAATCGCTGATCCGCAATGCGGCGGGGTTCATCGATGCTTCGGATCAGAAGTTTTCCATCGATTCCGGAAAAGTCACGTGGGGGCATGAGGTGTCCGTGGGATATTTTGCCCAGGACTCCAAGGATTCGATACCGCATGGCGTGACCATCATGGAATGGCTGCATGACTTCGATCCGTCGGCCTCTCAGGCGGAGCTCCGCGGTTTGCTCGGGCAGATGCTGTTCACTGGCGACGACGCGTTGAAAAAGACGGACGCGCTTTCAGGAGGCGAAATCGCACGTATTGTGTTCTGTCGGTTGATGCTGCAGAAGCCAAACTTTCTGGTTCTCGACGAACCGACGAACAACCTGGATCTGGAATCGATCAACGCGTTGAACATTGCGCTGCAGAAGTATCCCGGCACGCTATTGCTGGTGACGCATGATCACGACGTCATTGATGAGGTCGCGACGCGGATCTGGCATTTCGAAAAGGGCAGGATTGAGGATTTCAAAGGAACGTACGAGGATTACCTTATTCAGCAGAAACAGCTGACAGGTGCACGACCGAATTAGCAGTAATGGTACGACGCATTGAAGCGGACATCCTTCAAGCTTCGCTGTGGAACCTGCCCGGCGCTTCGCCCATTCTCATCCCTTAAACTGTTTAGATAATAATTTTCGCCAGCAGTGCCCTGACCGAAGTGACAAGACTCTCCCTCGGAACCTCAAACTGGCCCGGACGTTCCTGTAACCACTGATCGCGGTTTTCCGGGAGCTGTTTTGCCCGAGCCCGTCCTACCGACATGTCCTTGATAGTAACGACGCCTTTTGTCTTTTCGTCTCCACCGTAAAGCAGAACCACCGGGATCTCGAATTTATCGGCGTACTTGATCTGCTTGCCGGCCTTGTCGGCGCCGAGGTAAAGTTCCGTTCGGATTCCCGCACGGCGAAGTTCCCAGGTCATCGCGATGTAGTCGTCCTTCATTTGGGGGTCAAACGTTGTTACGAAAACATCTGCAGTCGACTTCCGCACTTTTATCTTTTCCAGGGCGCGTAACGCCGCAAGAAGACGATCCACTCCCATTGACGCTCCGGTCGCAGGAACGCGTTCACCCAGGAATCGCATCACGAGATCGTCGTAACGTCCGCCGCTGAATACGGAACCGAATTGCGGTGCATCGAGAAGTATGGTTTCAAAAACCGGACCGTTGTAGTACGCCAGACCTCTCGCGATGCTGAGATCGATGATGACGCGGTCCTCGTGATATCCGGCGACATCGAGGTATTGGGACATCTTGTCGAGTACGGCGATCTCATCATTGGCTCCCGGTATGGAGCCGAAGGTATCGTGCAGCTGCCGGATGACTTCGGATCTTTTGGGAGACTGGATCGCCAGAAAGTTTTCGATTTGCTCGACCTGTTCCAAAGAGAGGCCCAACCCTGGAATCTTGTCGCCGGACTCGTCCATATATCCCGTTGTCAATTCCAGTCGAACCTTGGTCTTGCCAATCTTTTCCAGCTTATCGATGACACGGAAAACATCGGACGCCCGCTCCGGTGTAATCGCAGCGTATGCCAGAAGCAGGTTCAACACTCGCCTGCTGGAAAAGCGCACCTGATAGTTGGATACACCAAGCGCTTCCATACTGTCGCAGATGATGCAGATAATTTCTGAATCCGCCAATTCGGAAGCGACCCCGACCGAGTCGATATCGAATTGCAGAAACTCGCGGAAGCGGCCGGGACCGGGTTTATCGGCGCGCCAGACCGGGCCAATGGTGTATCGCCGAAATGGTTTTGGCAGCTCTTTATATTGAGCAATGATCCGGGCGAGCGGAACGGTGTGGTCGAACCTCAGGCCGAGCTGTTCCTTTTCTGGATTCTGAACGGTGAAGATCGACTGTTGGATCTCCTGGCCGCCGGAGCCGGACAGCACGTCCAGGTATTCGACGGCAGGAGTAGTCAGGGGAACGAAACCGTAGAGTTCATACACGCCTCGAACCACGTCGATCATGTGCTGACGAGCCAGAGTATCTTCCGGAAGGAGATCCCTCAGCCCACGTGAAAGACGTGGTTGGACTAAATTCATATGAATACCGAAGAAGGGGGTCGAACCCTTGACCTCTGGATCCACAATCCAGCGCTCTGCCAACTGAGCTACTTCGGCCTGCTGCAGTAAACACTGCATTCTACGACATTCAAACGCGTATGCCAAAACATGGTGTCCGGCACCTCGTTCCCCAATTTCACGGAAATTGGGGAACGAGGTGCCGGACACCAAAAATATGGTAGAGTCCCACTTCCATTTTTGACCTTTGGCGAGGACTAACTATGTGGGAGCAGAATTATCAACCTATAGCGGATAGCCTGGGCATGTCCGCATTGGTTGCAGTGATTCCGATCGTCGTTCTGTTTGTGATGTTGGGAGCGCTTCGCAAACCGGCGTGGATGTCGGCATTGGCGGCCCTTGCGTCGGCATTTGTGATCGCCTTGGCGGCCTATGGGATGCCACTGCAGTTGACCCTGATGTCGACGCTCTTTGGCGCTGCATTTGGATTGTTCCCGATTGCGTGGATCGTTTTCAGTTCAATTCTCCTGTACCGCCTTGCGGTCGATACCGGAAAATTTGAAGTGATTAAGACCTCGATCGGTGGTCTCACCGATGACCGCCGGTTGCAGGCCCTGTTCATCGCTTTTTCGTTTGGCGCTTTCATTGAA
>Ga0207650_10000447_pt1 | contig 35160 bp, 31 predicted proteins | sample KBSS63metaG_FD_184325 | JGI IMG/M metagenome (GOLD analysis project Ga0207650, IMG submission 184325) | Switchgrass rhizosphere microbial communities from Kellogg Biological Station, Michigan, USA - KBS S6-3 metaG (SPAdes) (version 2) | ecosystem: Host-associated > Plants > Roots > Rhizosphere...
GTCTGAGCCACGATGTAGAAGCAGTTCCAGGCAGCGATGACCACGACGACGCCCACAATCAGGGCGGTCAGCGATTTATTGCTCATCAACGACTCTCCCTGGTACGTGTTTGCTGTTGCAGCAAGTCAGCGGCCGCACGGGCGCTCGCTTCGTTGGCAGCGGCATTCGAACCGGTGGACGGCGCGCTGGTGCCACTACGACCACCTTCGATCATCTTGTCCAGCGGCAGGTACAGCAGGTTGTTCTGCCCACCCTTGCTGCCGGTCACGAGAACCTTGCTGGTGTTGCTGAAGACTTCCTGCATGGTGTCCAGGTACAGACGCTGGCGAGTGACTTCAGGTGCCTTGCGGTACTCGACGACCAACTTGGTAAAGCGATCCGCCTCACCCTTGGCGCGCGAGACCACTTCGTCGCGGTAACCGTTGGCATCTTCGATGATGCGCTGGGCCTGGCCACGGGCCTCCGGCACCACGCCATTGGCGTAGGTTTCGGCCTGGTTACGCGAACGCTGCTCGTCTTCACGCGCGCGGATCACGTCATCGAAGGCTTCCTGCACTTCACGCGGTGCCGCTGCGCTCTGTACGTTCACCTGGGTCACAGTGATACCGGTGCGGTAGGTGTCGAGGAACCGTTGCAGGCGCTCCTTGATTTCGCTGGCCATCAATTCACGACCTTCGGTCAGCACCTGGTCCATGGCGGTGGAACCCACCACATGGCGCAGGGCGCTTTCGGTGGCGTGTTGCAGGCTGATTTCCGGCTGATCAACGTTCAGCACGAAGTCCTGCAGGTTGCTGATCTTGTACTGCACGGTCAGCGGCACTTCGACGATGTTTTCGTCTTCAGTCAGCATCTGGCCCTGCTTGGTGTAGGCACGCTCACGCGTGACGTTCTCCATGTACTTCTTGTCGATCGGCGGGAAGTAGATGTTCAGGCCTGGCCCGACCGTCTCGTAGTACTTGCCGAAGCGCAGCACCACGGCCTGCTCCTGCTCGTCCACGACGTAGACAGCGCTGTACAGCCAGACGGCCGCCAGTACGACAAGACCCAGGCCCAGCAGGCCATAGCCACCGCCCTTGCTTGTGCGACCGCCGTCGTCACCACCCCGTTTTTTTCCACCACCGAACAACCCATTCAGGCTTTCCTGCAGCTTTCGGAAGGCCTCGTCGAGATCTGGTGGCCCCTTGCGGTCGCCATTATTGCGGCGTTTACCACCCCAAGGATCCTGATTATTCGAGTTGCCACCCGGCTCATTCCAAGCCATAGCGCTCTCCATCTGATAAAGCAAAGACGCACCCACGGCGCGCCGACCAATGCTACAGAATGCCTGCTACTGCGGCACAACCGCTTTCGGAGGCTTTTATTGCAAAGTGTGTTGTTCGATGAACTCTGTCGGTACAACGCCTTCACGGCTGACCAGCCGATTGAGCTCCGAGCGCGGCAATCGAACGGCCAGCAAGCTGACACCTTCTTCGTCGTGTTCTTCTTTCTGTACCGCGCCCAGCTCGAAAAACTGTGCACGCAGTCGAGCAAAACGCTGAGGCAAGCGCAAGGTGCCGACAAACAAATCGCTGCCGAGCAATTCGGCAATGGCTTGTTCAAGCAGCTCCAAACCACTGCCATCGCGCGCCGACAGCCATACCCGTTGGGGCTTGCCGTTCTCGTCGCGCTGAATTTGCGGCTCAACGCCCTCAAGCAAATCGAGTTTGTTATAGACCTCGAGGATCGGCAAGTCCTGGGCCCCGATCTCGCCCAACACCACCATTACCTGCTCGATCTGCAACATGCGATCCGGCTCAGCCGCATCGATCACGTGCAGCAGCAGGTCGGAGTTGCTCGACTCTTCGAGCGTAGACCGAAATGCCTCGACCAGTTTGTGTGGCAGGTGGCGAATGAAACCCACGGTGTCGGCCAGGACAATCGGCCCCAGGTCGTCGATATCCAGACGGCGCAAGGTCGGGTCGAGGGTGGCGAACAGTTGGTCGGCCGCGTACACGTCGGATTTGGTCACGTTGTTGAACAGCGTGGACTTGCCGGCGTTGGTATAGCCCACCAGGGAGACGGTCGGGATATCCGCACGTGAACGGCCACGTCGCGATTGCTCGCGCTGGCTACGTACTTTTTCCAGACGCCCCTTGATCTGGCGCAGGCGAACCCGCAGCAGGCGCCGGTCGGTTTCCAGTTGGGTTTCACCAGGGCCGCGCATGCCGATACCGCCACCCTGACGCTCAAGGTGAGTCCAACCGCGAACCAGCCGCGTGCTCATGTGGTCAAGCTGGGCCAGTTCGACCTGGAGCTTGCCTTCATGGGTACGGGCGCGCTGGGCGAAAATATCGAGAATCAGGCCGGTACGGTCGATCACGCGACACTCGAAAACACGTTCGAGGTTACGCTCCTGACTGGGCGTGAGGGTATGGTTGAAGATCACCAGATCGGCTTCTTCGGCGTGTACAAGGTCGCGCAGCTCCTCGACCTTGCCGCTGCCAATCAGGTATTTGGCGGTTGGCCGATGACGCGGCACGTTAAAAAACGCAACGGTCTCGGCGCCGGCAGAATTTGCCAACTCCTGAAACTCCTGCGGATCTTCGCGCGCCTCAGGGTCCTGTCCATCCAAGTGAACGAGGATCACTCGCTCACCACCACCGTGGCGCTCAAAGAACAAAGGAGACTCCTATCAGGCGTTACCTGGCTCAGCGTCACCCTGTTCATCACCTGCTGCGCTAGGCAGACGGATTGGACGAACTGGAACGACTGTCGAGATAGCGTGTTTGTAGACCATTTGGCTGACGGTGTTTTTCAGCAGGATCACGAATTGGTCGAACGACTCGATCGTGCCTTGCAGTTTGATACCGTTGACCAGGTAGATGGAAACCCCCACTTTCTCTTTACGTAAAGTATTCAAGTAAGGGTCTTGTAGCGAATGCCCTTTTGACATGTGCCGCACTCCTTTAAGGATCAATAATAAAAAATCGGAAAATAGGTAGCTCATGGCCGTCACACCCCCAAGGATAGACGGCAATTGCAAGGACTCAGCTCAATATGGAGACCGTTCCCAAGTATTTCAAGGTGCGTGACAGATTGTCGCTGTCCAGACTGTCCAACCAGTGCAAATCGCTCCAGCTGCGCAGCCAGGTGAACTGGCGCTTCGCCAATTGGCGCGTGGCAATGATGCCGCGCTCCTGCATTTCGGCTGACGTCAGCTTGCCATCCAGATGGTCCCAGACTTGGCGGTAGCCTACAGCACGTATCGAAGGCAGCCCTGGGTGCAGGTCACCTCGTGAACGCAGTGCTACGACCTCGTCGATAAACCCCTGTTCCAACATAATTGTGAATCTTTGTGCAATTCGATCATGCAGCACCTGGCGATTTGCCGGAGCGATAGCCAGATTCGCCACAGTATAGGGCAATTGTGACTGTCCAGATGCGCCTGCATCAGCACTTTGCGCAGTTTGTTTCAGCCGCAGTTCAGTCATGGTCTGGCCGCTGACACGCCAGACTTCCAAGGCACGGCTGAGCCGCTGGGGATCATTCGGGTGAATCCGCGCGGCGGATACCGGATCCACCGCCGCCAACTGGTCGTGCAGGGCTTGCCAGCCAAGGCGTGCGGCCTCTTCTTCGAGTTCTGCGCGCACTCGGGCATCGGCGGCCGGCATGTCAGCCAAGCCTTCCTGTAAAGCCTTGTAATAGAGCATCGTGCCGCCCACCAGCAGCGGGATGTTGCCCCGCGCCGTGATTTCAGCCATGGCGGCCAGCGCGTCAGTACGAAAATCCGCGGCGCTATAGCTCTCGGCCGGGTCGATGATGTCGATCAGACGGTGCGGATGCTCGGCAAGCAGCTCCTTGGAGGGCTTGGCGGTGCCGATATCCATGCCCCGGTAAACCAGGGCAGAGTCGACACTGATCAGTTCGCATGGCAACACCTTCGTCAGCTCGATGGCCAGGTCGGTCTTGCCGGCGGCCGTGGGGCCCATCAGGAAGATTGCGGGGGGCAAGGCGCTCATCAACGCCCGCGCAAAAACAATTTGTCCAGATCATCCAGGCCCATCTGGGTCCAGGTCGGTCGGCCATGGTTGCATTGACCGCTGCGCTCGGTGTTTTCCATATCACGCAGCAAACCATTCATTTCCGGCAGGGCCAGGCGGCGATTGGCGCGGATGGCACCGTGACAGGCCATGGTGCCGAGCAATTCGTTGATATGCGCCTGGATACGGTCACTCGTGCCGTACTCCATCAGGTCCGCCAGCACGTCGGCCACCAGCCGGTTGGCTTCGGCTTGCTTGAGCAGCGCAGGAATCTGGCGGATCGCGAGGGTTTCCGGCCCCAGGCGTTGCAGTTCGAAGCCCAGCTTCTGGAATACGCTGTGGTGTTCTTCTGCGCAATCGGCTTCACGCTGGCTCACGGCCAGGGACTCCGGCACCAGCAGTGGTTGGCCGCTGAGGCCTTCGCTGGCCATGGCAATCTTCAGGCGTTCGTACATGATTCGCTCGTGGGCGGCATGCATGTCGACCAGCACCAGCCCGTGGGCGTTTTCAGCGAGGATATAGATGCCTTTAAGCTGCGCCAGCGCATACCCCAGCGGCGGAATATCCCCGCCGCCTTCCGGCAAGGACGCCGCCGCACCCGGCTCGCCCCCCGGCAGTGGCGCAAAGAATTCGCGATAGGCCGCCTGGGCCTCAGCCACCGGTACCGCTGACTGCGGACGCGGCGTGTATTGATATTGATAACCCGCTCCGGCACCGGAACCCGGCGCGGTATAGGTCGGCTGCGACTGCGGCGTTTGCAGCAGGTTGCCCGCCAGGCTCATTTCGCCCTGAGGGCCGAACTCACCGGCCTCGGGACCGCTCGGGCGCACCACCGCCGTCACAATCGGTGCCGACAGTTGATCGTCCGGGCGCACATCGCCCAAGGCTCGGTGCAAGGTGCCATACAGGAAGTCATGCACCATGCGCCCATCACGGAAGCGCACTTCGTGCTTGGTCGGGTGCACATTGACGTCGACTACCGCAGGGTCGACCTCGAAAAACAGTACGAACGTCGGGTGCCGCCCGTTGAACAACACATCGCGATACGCCTGGCGCACCGCGTGGGCGACCAGTTTGTCGCGTACCGCGCGGCCATTCACAAAGAAGTACTGCAAATCCGCCTGGCTACGGGAGAACGTCGGCAACCCGACCCAGCCCCACAGGCGCAGGCCATTGCGCTCGATCTCAATCGGCAGCGCCTGCTCCAGGAAACCCGCGCCACAGATCGCCGACACTCGACGCGCACGTGCCGCCTCGTCATGGGCTTCGTGCAGGCTGAGGATGGTCTTGCCGTTATGGCGCAGGTGAAATGCCACGTCGAAGCGCGCCAGGGCCAGGCGCTTGATGACTTCTTGCAGGTGATCGAATTCGGTCTTCTCGGCCTTGAGGAATTTGCGCCGCGCGGGGGTGTTGAAGAACAGGTCGCGCACCTCCACCGAGGTACCCACCGGATGCGCCGCCGGCTGAACCCGAGGCGCCATGTCGCGGCCTTCGGTCTCCACTTGCCAGGCCTGCTCGGCGCTACGGGTGCGGGATGTGAGCGTCAGGCGGGCCACAGAGCTGATCGAGGCCAGGGCCTCACCGCGAAAACCCAGGCTCATCACCCGTTCAAGGTCTTCCAGGTCGCGGATCTTGCTGGTGGCGTGGCGGGCCAGGGCCAGCGGCAGGTCATCGGAGGAGATGCCGCTGCCGTCGTCGCGCACGCGCAGTAACTTGACGCCGCCCTGCTCCACGTCGACATCGATGCGCTTGGCGCCGGAATCGATGCTGTTTTCCAGTAGCTCCTTGATCACCGATGCCGGGCGCTCGACGACTTCGCCCGCCGCGATCTGGTTAGCCAGGCGCGGGCTGAGCAATTCAATACGCGACCCGCTGTTCAGGGTTGATTCGCTCATTACTGTGCCGCCAATTCAGTGCCGGGGATGGTCAATACCTGGCCGACTTTCAGCTCATCCGTCTTCAGGTTATTGGCATTGCGCAACGTCGCCGCCGCCACCTGGAAACGCACCGCCAACATCGCCAGGGTGTCGCCGGGCTGAACGCGATGGTCACGCGGGCCCTGGGCAATTTTGCCGGAGTCGCGCAGCCAGGCGATGTAAGTGCCCGGCGGCGGGTTCTGCTGGAAGAACTGGCGCACACCCGCGCTGATGGAGCGCGCCAACGCTTGCTGGTGACTGGCACTGGCGAGCTTCGAGGCTTCGTTGGCGTTGGAGATAAACCCCGTTTCCACCAGGATCGAGGGAATATCCGGCGACTTCAGCACCATGAACCCGGCCTGCTCCACACGCTGTTTGTGCAGGGAGGTCACACGGCCGATGTTGCTCAGGACCTTCTGGCCCACGTTCAGGCTGGAAGTCAGCGAGGCGGTCATCGACAGGTCGAGCAGTACGCCGGCGAGCATCTTGTCTTTGTCATCGAGGGACACGTTGCCGGCGCCGCCGATCAGGTCGGAACGGTTTTCGCTGTCGGCCAGCCAACGAGCGGTCTCGGACGTGGCGCCGCGATCAGACAAGGCAAACACCGAAGCGCCGAACGCAGCGGTCGACGGCGCCGCATCGGCGTGGATCGACACGAAGAGGTCAGCGCCTTTCTTGCGGGCGATTTCGGTACGCCCGCGCAATGGAATGAAGTAGTCGCCGGTACGGGTCAGCTCGGCGCGGTAACCTTTCATGCCGTTGACCTGGCGTTGCAGTTCGCGGGCAATGGCCAATACCACGTCTTTTTCATGCTGCCCACGTGAGCCGGAGGCGCCCGGGTCTTCACCGCCGTGGCCGGCATCGATCACCACGATGATGTCGCGCTTGCCGGCCGGCGCCGGTGGTGGTGGCGGCAGCTTGACCTGGGGTTGCGACGGGTTCACCGGCACCGCAGGCACAGTCGCCACGCTCGGGGTTGGCGCAGGCGGGGGTGCGGCATCGGCGGCGTTATCGAACAGGTCGACCACCAACCGGTTGCCATACTGGGCATTCGGGGCCAGGGAGAAGCTTTTCGGCGTCACGACTTTTTTCAGGTCGATGACCACGCGCAAGTCGGTCGGCGTGCGCTGGGCCGAGCGCATGGCGGTGATGGGGGTATTGGCGGTGGACACCTTCAGCGGCGCGGCCAGGGTTGCACCGTTGATGTCGATCACCAGGCGATCAGGCGCCGTGAGGGTAAAGACACTGTGCTGGACCGGGCCAGACAGGTCGAACACCAGTCGCGTGTTATCCGGCGCTCGCCACAGGCGCACACTCTTTACCTGTGAAGCAGCCAGAGCATTGACAGTCATTGCCGCAAGCAACACCCCTACGACAGCAACCAACGCGCGAAAGCGCATACCTAACCCCACCAATTATTTGAATTCCAATGCCAGAGCGGCACACCACGATTCACCGCGCGGGCTCTGGGGCAACAACTTCAGCTGACGTCCATGCTCATGCGGCGTAATGGTAATGGTCAGGTCCGGCTTTGGCAAAAAGCCTGTGCCTTTATCTGGCCATTCAATCAAACACAGCGGGTCTTCATCGAAGTAATCACGGATGCCCATGAACTCCAGCTCTTCGGGGTCCACCAAGCGATAGAGGTCGAAGTGAAAGGCGCGCAGGTCGCCGATCTCATAGGGTTCGACCAAGGTAAACGTCGGGCTTTTTACCGCGCCCGCATGGCCCAGCCCGCGAATAATCCCGCGGGATAACGTGGTCTTGCCCGCCCCCAGGTCGCCTTCGAGGAAGATCAACCCCGCCCCATGGGTGAGCTGGGCAATACGATGACCCAACGCCACCATGGCTTCTTCATCGGCCAGAAAAAGGATTACTTCAGACACGGAGACTGCTCCTCCAGCAATTGACGAATGGCAGGTATGAGATCGCTGGCTGCCAAGCCGCGACCCAAGGTGCCTTGGCGCTGCCCTGCCGTGGCGTGCAACCACACAGCCAGGCAACTTGCTTCATAAGCCGGCATGCCCTGGGCCAGCAATGCCCCCACCAGGCCGGCCAACACATCGCCCAGGCCCGCCGTGGCCATTGCCGGGTGGCCCTGATCACAGCGGGAAACACGCCCATCCGGGCTGGCAATCAAACTGCCAGCACCCTTGAGGACAGCGACGGCATTAAATGTCTGGCTCAACGCGCGCGCCACCTTAAGCCGGTCGGCCTGAACCTCTGCTGTCGAAATGCCCAGCAGGCGCGCAGCTTCCCCCGGGTGCGGTGTGATCACGCAATTGGCCGGAAGGTTGACGCTACCCGTGGCCAACTGATTCAAGGCGTCCGCGTCCCACACTTGCGGCTGGCGCGCATTGGCGGCGACCGACAACAGGCTGCTACCCCACGAGGCTGCGCCCAAGCCGGGGCCGATGACGATGACCGAGATTTTTTCCAGCAGGCCCATCAGTTGATTGGCAGAACTTACGCCCACGGCCATGAGTTCCGGCAAGCGCGCCAGCGCGGCGGGCACGTGCTCAACGCGGGTGGCCAGCGACACCATGCCCGCGCCACTGCGCAAAGCGCTTTCGGCACTCAGCAACGCTGCGCCGCCGAGGCCACGATCGCCGCCGATCACCAACAGGTGGCCGAACCGGCCTTTATGGGCGTCCGGAGAACGCGCAGCCAGTTGCGGTAAATGCCCGTGCAACAAGAGCTGAACGTCGGTTATTGGGTGTTTTGTCTGAGGCATGCGTCTTCAAGCTCCGATGTCTGGCAGAATTATACGCATCTAACTTGTGGTTTCCCGTGTCTCATGCCTGCTATTACCTCCGATCTGCCCGCCCTCGCCCAATCGATCAAAGACTGGGGTCGCGAGCTGGGCTTTCAACAAGTCGGCATCAGCGGGCTGGACCTGGCCGAGCATGAACAGCACCTGCAACGCTGGCTCGACGCGGGCTACCACGGCGAAATGGACTACATGGGCGCCCATGGCAGCAAACGTTCCCACCCCGAAGAGTTGGTACCGGGCACCCTGCGCGTGGTGTCGCTGCGCATGGATTATCTGCCAGGCGACTCCCAAATGGCGCAGTTGCTCGCTCAGCCGGAAAAAGCCTACATCTCGCGCTATGCCCTGGGCCGTGACTACCACAAGCTGATCCGCAAGCGCGTGCAGCAACTGGCCGACCGCATTCAGGCGCAGATCGGCCCGTTTGGCTTTCGCGCCTTTGTCGATAGCGCGCCCGTCCTGGAAAAAGCCATCGCAGAAAAGGCCGGCCTCGGCTGGATCGGTAAAAATACCTTGGTGCTCAATCGCAAGGCCGGCAGCTATTTCTTTTTGAGCGAACTGTTTGTCGATTTACCGCTGCCGATCGATGAGCCACACAGCACTGAACATTGCGGGCGCTGCACAGCGTGCCTGGACATCTGCCCGACCAATGCCTTTGTCGGCCCCTACGTGCTGGATGCCCGGCGCTGCATTTCCTACCTGACCATCGAACTCAAGCATGCGATCCCGGAGGATCTGCGCCCCTTGATCGGCAACCGTGTATTCGGCTGTGATGACTGTCAGATCGTTTGCCCCTGGAATCGTTTCGCCCGGTCCACCGCCGAAGGCGATTTCCAGCCGCGACACAACCTGGATAACGCAGAACTGGCCGAGCTGTTCATGTGGGACGAGGATAAATTCCTCAGCAGCACCGAAGGCTCACCTTTGCGCCGTGCCGGTTACGAGCGCTGGCTGCGTAACCTCGCGGTGGGTTTGGGCAATGCGCCATCGAGTATTCCGGTGATCGAGGCCTTGAAGGCGCGCCGGGATTACCCGTCCGAGCTGGTACGCGAACACGTGGAGTGGGCGCTGAACCAGCACGCCACGCGCTAGTGCACGTCGTCGTTGTAGACGAACTTGGGCATTTCCCAGTGAAAACGGATCGCCAGCAGGCGCAATAGAAAGCCGCTGAACAACGTCAGCAGAATCGCTTGCTCGCTGGGCAACTCCAGATAAAGACACAGCAAATAGAACCAGGCGGCAAGGAACGACACGCTGGCATACAGCTCACGACGGAAGATCAACGGGATGTCGTTACAGAAGATATCCCTCAGGATGCCGCCGAAAACCCCGGTAATCACGCCGCTGACCGACGCCACCAGCATGCCGTGGCCCATTTCCAGGGCAGTCATGCAGCCGATCAGGGTGAAGGCCACCAGGCCGACGGCGTCCAGCGCGAGAAACAGCGAGCGCAGGTGGCGCATCAGCGGCGCGGCAAAGATCGTCACCAGCGCCGCAACCGAGGTCAGCACCAGGTATTCGGGGTGCTTGACCCACGTCAGCGGGTAGTGCCCCAGTAACACGTCGCGCACCGAACCGCCCCCCAACGCCGTCACACAGGCGATCAGCACCACGCCGAACCAGTCCATGCCACGGCGCCCCGCAGAGAGGGCGCCGGTCATGGCTTCGGCGGTGATGGCAATGAGGTAGAGCATCAGCAGCATGATGGTGATCCTGGCAGAGAGGCCGGCAGTCTAATCATTTGCCGAGGGCACCAAAAGGGGGCACTTGGCGATAAACCGCGTCGCCGGCCATCGGGAGCAAGCCCCCACATTTGAAATGTGTTCACAAATCAAAATGTGTGGGCTTGCCTACGATGGCGTCAGCTCAGTCGCTACAGCTTCAGGCCTTGATGAAATGCTTGCGGTAATGCTGCAGCTCGGCGATCGACTCGCGAATATCATCCAGCGCCAGGTGAGTACTGCCTTTATGGAAGCTGTCTTTGACCTCCGGCGCCCAGCGTGCGGCCAGCTCTTTGAGCGTCGAGACATCCAGGTTGCGGTAGTGGAAGTAGCTTTCGAGCCCTTTCATGTGCGTATAAAGGAAGCGACGGTCCTGGCAGATGCTGTTGCCACAGATCGGCGATTTGCCCTTGGGCACCCATTTTTCCAGGAAGGCGATGGTCTGGGCTTCGGCTTCGGCCATGCTGACGCGGCTGTCGCGCACACGCTGAGTCAGGCCGGAGTTGCCGTGGGTGCGGGTGTTCCACTCGTCCATGGTGGCCAGCACGGCGTCGCTGTGGTGGATGGCGATCACCGGACCTTCGGCCAAGGTGTTGAGGTTGCTGTCGGTGACAATGGTGGCCATCTCGATGATGACGTCGGTGTCGGGGTTCAGACCGGTCATTTCCAGATCGATCCAAATCAGGTTCTGTGGGTTTTGCATGGCTTGATTCTCTTGGCACCTTGGCGTAGCTGCGCAGTTTAGCAGGCGGGGCCGTGCTAGACTCGCGACCGTTTTACCCAAACCTTTGCATTATCGACACGGAACACCAATGGCCAAACGCCAGCTCAACCGCCGCCAAAACTGGCGCATCGAAAAGATTCAAGGTGAACGCGCCGCGCGCGCCGCCAAACGTGAATCCTCCGCCGTAGAAGCGCTTGAAGGCGGCGACCTGGGCCCCGAGCAAACGGGCCTGGTAATCGCGCACTTCGGTGTGCAGGTCGAAGTCGAGGCGCTGGAAGGCGAACTCGCGGGCTCAGTCTCCCGTTGCCACCTGCGCGCCAACCTGCCGGCGCTGGTGACCGGCGACAAAGTGGTATGGCGCGCCGGCAACCAGGGCATCGGCGTGATCGTCGCCCAGTTGCCACGCACCACCGAACTGCGCCGGCCCGACAGCCGCGGCCAGCTCAAGCCGGTGGCGGCCAACGTCGACATGATCGTGATCGTATTCGCCCCCTTGCCCGAGCCTCATGCCAACCTGATCGACCGCTACCTGGTAGCCGCCGAACATGCCGGCATCCGCCCGTTGCTGTTGCTGAACAAGTTCGACCTGATCGACGAACAGAACGCCCCTGCGCTGAATGCGCTGCTGGCGGTCTACCGCACCTTGGGCTACCCGGTGCTGGAAGTGTCGGCCCATCACGGCAATGGCATGGAACAACTGCAACAGCAGTTGGACGGACGCATCAGCGTGTTTGTCGGCCAGTCCGGCGTGGGTAAGTCGTCGCTGGTCAACAGCTTGCTGCCCGAGGTCGACACCCGTGTAGGCCCGCTGTCGGAACTGTCCGGCCAAGGTACGCACACCACCACCACCGCGCGGTTGTTCCACTTCCCCGGCGGCGGCGAACTGATCGACTCCCCGGGCATTCGTGAATTCGGCCTCGGCCACGTGAGCCGCAGCGATGTGGAAGCGGGCTTCATCGAGTTCAACGACCTGATTGGCACCTGTCGCTTCCGCGACTGCAAACACGACCGCGAGCCGGGTTGTGCGTTGCTCAAGGCCCTGGAAGACGGCCGCGTGCAGCAGCAGCGAATGAACAGTTATCGGTCGATTATTGCGAGCTTGCCGGAGAGCAGTTACTAAACCGCCGAAACAACAAGGCCGCGATTATCGCGGCCTTGTTGTATGTGAAGCCTAGGATCCCGTCCCAGGCACCGTAGGGTCTTTCACCCCACCATCATCAAACAGATTCAATTTCTGACGCAGCTCATGCGCCGGCAAGGGTTCTTGCCCTGGCGGGATGGCGTTCGGGTCGGCCGGTACTTCGCCGGGCGCGCCAGCACCAGGGGTCGGTTGTGGCGGTGGGGGCTGATCACCCTCAATCGCACGCTGGGCCTTTTTGGTCAGCACGACGATATCGATGCGCCGGTTGGCCGGGTTGAACGGATCCTTGTGATCAAACAGCTGCGAGGATGCAAAACCCACCACGCGCGCGACCTGCGGGTCCGGGTAGCTGCCGGCTACCAACGCGCGACGTGCGGCGTTGGCGCGGTTGGCCGATAGCTCCCAATTGCCGAAGTCACCCTGGCCCGCATACGGCTTGGCGTCGGTGTGACCGCTGATGCTGATCTTGTTCGGCACCGTTTTGATGGTGTCGGCCATGGCCAGCAGGATGTCTTCGAAATACGGCTTCAAGCGTGCGCTGCCGGAGTCGAACATCGGCCGGTTGGCGGCGTCGGTGATCTGGATGCGCAAGCCTTCCGGAGTGATTTCGAACGAAATCTGATCCTTGAATTTCAGCAACTGCGGGTTTTCTTCGACCTTGTTCTGCAACTCTTGCAACAGCAACTCAAGGCGCTCTTGCTCGACCTGCTCGGCCATGGCCTCGACGGTATCGCGCTCGATCGGGATTTTTTCCTGGGGCGCCTCGGTTTTGACTTCGGGGTTGATGGTGCGCTCAGGCGCCAATTGCGGCGAGCCGCCCAGATCGATCACGAAAGGCGTGCCGCTTTCCGAAAAGCCAATCGGGTCTTTGAAGTAGCCGGCAATGGCGATTTTCTGTTCGGGCGTGGCCGTCGACATCAGCCACAGCACCAGGAAGAACGCCATCATCGCCGTCGCAAAGTCGGCGAAGGCGATTTTCCAGGCGCCACCATGGTGCCCCGCAGCGAAGCGCTTGACGCGCTTGATGATTATCGGCTGGTTGTTTTCCATGGCTTAGCGACCGCGAACCGCTTGTTCCAGCTCGGCGAAGCTTGGGCGATGCTTCGGGTACAGGACCTTGCGACCGAACTCCACCGCCAGCGACGGCGGCATGCCGGAAGCGGACGCCACCAGACTGGCCTTGATCGATTCGTAAAGGTTGATTTCTTCTTTGGCATCATGGGCCAGGGAGGTCGCCAGAGGGCCGAAGAAACCGTAGGCCGCGAGAATACCGAAGAAGGTCCCCACCAACGCCGCACCGACGTGCATGCCGATGGCCGCCTGGTCACCCTCACCCAGGGAGGCCATGGTCACCACAATACCGAGTACCGCCGCGACGATACCGAAACCGGGCATGCCGTCTGCGACGCCGGTCACGGCGTGGGACGGATGCTCCAGCTCCTCTTTAAGGCTGAACAATTCCATGTCGAACAAGCCTTCAAGCTCATGGGGAGCCATGTTGCCGGAGGACATGATGCGCAGGTAATCACAGATATAAGCGGTCATGCGCTCGTCTTTGAGCACGGCCGGATACTTGGCGAAAATCGGGCTGGCCGCGGCGTCCTCGATGTCAGCCTCGATGGCCATCATGCCTTCGCGGCGGCTCTTGTTGAGGATCTCGTACACCAGCCCCAGCACTTCCAGGTAGAAGGTGTGGGTAAAGCGCGAACCAAACATGGCCAATGACTTCTTGATCACGTGCATGGTCATGTAGCCGGGGTTGGCCTGCAGGAAAGCGCCCAGTGCCGCACCACCGATAATCATCACCTCGAAAGGCTGGATCAGTGCCGCAATTTTACCGTGGGACAGGACGTACCCGCCGAGCACGCTCGCGAAGACGACGATGATGCCGATAATTTTAGCCATAGGAGATGAGTACTTGCGCCGTCGGGTTCATGGACATATTTGGGGGAACTGAAAAACTCTTGTTCTACTTATCGGCAAAACTGCGCCAGACTATAGCCCGTTAAGGCGAAAAGCCAGTTCGGCCCGCTCCGGGCGTGTTGACCGCATGTGATGATCGCGCCCCAATCATGGCTAATAAAACGACAGTCCCATCTGTAAGACCTCTCTCTCTCGCCGCTTGGATCAAGTGCCTGGACGAAGTGCCGCTGCCTGTTCCCCAGGCCAGCCACGACCGGGTGTGCAAGGCGATCCGCGACAGCCGCAGTTCGTTGCGAGATATTGCCGAACTGATGCAAAACAGCCCAGCCCTTGTACTCAGCGTGATGCGCGAGGCAAACAGCCATACCCATGGCAGCCTGACGGAGCCGGCGGAAAATCTCGAAGTGGCGCTCAACCGCCTGGGCCTCAAGCGCGCCGAAGAACTGCTGGCGCGCCTGCCCTCGGTGCCGGCCCAAGAGATCCCCATTGCATTGCGTCAATTGTTGCTGGTGAGCCAGCATGCATCGCAACAAGCCAACGGTTTGTTCGGCAGCCGCCTGGCACGGTTGTGGCAAGACATTCACTGGGGCAGCCTGCTGTTTCTGTCGCCGCTGTGGCCGATGGCCGTTGCCCACCCCAAGCTTCTCGAAGAGTGGGAGCTGCGCGTGATTCACAAGGGCGAGTCGGCACGCAAGGTCGAGCAGCAATTGTTCGGCGTACGCCTGCTGGACCTGTGCCTGGCACTGACCGAAACCTGGCACCTGCCGATCTGGGTGTCCCAGGGTTATAACCTGCTGAAGAACGAGCAACGGTTGCTGGTCAAGGCGCTGCATATCGCCCGTGAAGATGACCCGTTGCGCCATCAGCAGTTGCTCGACGCCGAGCCCAACCTGCGCCGCTGGCTGAACCAGCCGGCCAATACCGTGCTGCTGGCCAACGGTTTGGCGATGTCCGCGCAAGAATCCTGGACCTGCCCGCACACACAGCGCTGGCAGTACCTTACAGCTCTGTATCTGCAACAACCGCTGGCTGAGGTGCAGCAACACTCGCATCAACAAGCCGTCACCAGCGCTCGCACCACGCTGATGCCCGACCTCTGGCACCCGGCGCTTTCGCTGATCTGGCCGTGGCATGTACAGAAGATCCATCGCGGCCTGCTGCCCGCGCCGCCGCCCACCGCCGAAGCCTTGGCGGTATGGCGCAACCGCTGCACCGAACTGCTGGTGGAGCCGAGCCGTTTTGCCAACGCCATGCATTTGACCACGTGCGCCAAAGAAGCCCTGGTGGCCAGTGGCATGCAGCGAGTGTTGTTGTTCATGGCCGATCGCGCCTTGAGCACGCTGCGCGTACACCAAGCCGACGGCCTACCTAAAGACGCCGCCAACCTGAGCCTGGACGTGGTCAACAGCACACTGCTGCAGCGCCTGCTGGAAAAATCCGCCCAAGTGCGCCTCACACCGGACAATCATGCGCAGTTCTCGGCCTTGCTGCCGCCGATCCTGCGTCGCCTGTTCAACGGTGAGCACCTGTTGTTGCGTTCCATGAGCTGCAACGGTCGCGTGGTGATGGTGATGATCGCCGACCAGGGCGGTGGGCCGTTCTCGGAAACCACCGTGCAAGCCTTCGGCAAAACCGCGCAGTGCATCGAGAAAGCCCTGCACAGCTTTACCAACCGCAGCGTCTGATGCTTGCGCTACAATCGCCCTCCTTTATCGCCAACATTTGTGCCCAGGAGACCTCACATGCCTGACTTCTCTGGCTTGCCGCTGGTGATCGAACCCAGCGACCTGATCGGTCGCCTTGATGCCGAACACCTGATTCTGGTGGACCTCACCAGTGCCGCCCGCTACGCCGAAGGGCATATCCCGGGGGCGCATTTCGTTGACCCCAAGCGCACCCAGTTGGGCCAGCCGCCGGCACCCGGCCTGCTGCCCCACAAAGCCGACCTGGAAAAACTCTTCGGTGAACTGGGCCACACCCCGGATGCCACCTACGTGGTCTATGACGACGAAGGCGGCGGCTGGGCCGGACGCTTCATCTGGATGCTCGACGTGATCGGTCACCCGAAATACCACTACCTCGACGGCGGCCTGCTGGCCTGGCTGGCCGCTGAGTACACCGTGTCGACCGACGTGCCGCCAGCGCGCGGCGGCCCGGTCAGCCTCACGCTGCACGATGGCCCCACCGCCACCCGCGAATACCTGCAAAGCCGCCTCGGCGCCGCCGACCTGGGCATCTGGGACGCACGCGGCCCGCTGGAATATTCCGGCGAGAAGGTGCTCGCGGCCAAAGGCGGGCACATCCCCGGCGCCGTGAACTTCGAATGGACCGCCGGCATGGATAAGGCGCGCTGCCTGCGCATCCGCCGCGACATGCCGCAGGTCCTCGAAGAGCTTGGGCTGACCCCCGACAAAGAAATCATCACCCATTGCCAGACTCACCACCGCTCTGGCTTCACCTACCTGGTGGCCAAGGCGCTCGGTTATCCGCGAGTCAAAGGTTATGCCGGTTCCTGGGGCGAATGGGGCAACCACCCCGACACCCCCGTTGAGATTAAGGTTTAAGGACAGTTATGAAAAAGCAGTTGTTTATCCTCAGCCAGTACTTGCTGCCGCACCATCTGCTGTCGCGCCTGGCCGGCTGCATTGCCGAGTGCCGCGTGCGCTGGTTCAAGAACGCCTTCACCACCTGGTTCGCCAAACGCTATCAAGTGGACATGTCCCAGGCACTGGTTGAAGACGTAACCGCCTACGAGCACTTCAACGCGTTCTTCACTCGCGCCCTCAAAGACGGCGCGCGCCCGCTGGACCAGGCCCCTGGCGCCGTACTCAGCCCCGCCGATGGCGCGGTCAGCCAGCTTGGCCCGATCGAACATGGTCGTGTGTTCCAGGCCAAGGGCCACAGCTTCAGCGTGCTGGAATTGCTGGGCGGCGACGCCGCTGTAGCGGCGCCGTTCATGGGCGGCGACTTTGCCACCATCTACCTGTCACCGAAGGACTACCACCGAGTTCACATGCCGCTGGCCGGCACCCTGCGCGAGATGGTCTACGTGCCGGGCCGGATCTTCTCGGTCAACCAGACCACCGCCGAAAACGTACCGGAACTGTTTGCGCGCAATGAGCGTGTTGTGTGCCTGTTCGACACCGAGCGCGGCCCGATGGCGGTGGTATTGGTCGGCGCGATGATCGTGGCATCGATTGAAACCGTGTGGGCTGGCCTGGTTACGCCACCCAAGCGCGAGCTGAAAACCGTGCGCTACGACGAAGCCGCGCGTGCGCCGATTTATCTGGAGAAAGGTGCCGAGTTGGGCCGCTTCAAGCTGGGCTCGACCGCCATCGTGCTGTTCGGGCCGGATCAGGTGAAATGGGCGGAAGAATTGGTGGCCGGTTCGCCGGTGCAGATGGGCCAGGGTATCGCACTGCCCAACGCCTGACCTGACGCCAATCCAGGTCAATTGTGGGAGGGGGCTTGCTCCCGATAGCTGTGTTTGAGTCAACTCATCGGGTGACTGATCCACGGCCATCGGGAGCAAGCCCCTTCCTACATTTTCAGTTACAGCTGCCCGTCGCGGTCGCGAAAGCCCAGCAGGTACAGCACACCGTCCAGCCCCAAGGTCGAAATCGCCTGCTTCGCCGATTGCTTCACCAACGGCTTGGCGCGAAACGCCACGCCCAACCCGGCAATCGCCAGCATCGGCAAGTCATTCGCGCCGTCGCCGACCGCAATGGTCTGCTCCAGGCGCAAGCCTTCCTTATGGGCCAATTCCTTCAACAGATCCGCTTTGCGCTGGGCGTCGACAATCGGCTCCACCGCCACACCGGTCACTTTGCCATCGACCACTTCCAGCTCATTGGCGAAGACGTAGTCGATGCCCAACTTGGCCTGCAATTGTTTGGCGAAGTAGGTAAAGCCACCGGACAGGATCGCAGTCTTGTAGCCCAGGCGCTTGAGTTCGGCGAACAGCGTTTCGGCGCCTTCCGTCAGGCGCAGCGACGCGCCGATGGAGTCCAGCACGCTCACATCCAGGCCCTTGAGCAGCGCCAGGCGCTCCTTGAAGCTGGCGCGGAAATCCAGTTCACCGGCCATGGCGCGCTCGGTGATCGCGGACACCTGTTCACCCACACCGGCGGCCTTGGCCAATTCGTCGATGACTTCGGCTTCGATCAGTGTGGAATCCATGTCGAACACCGCCAGGCGACGGTTGCGGCGGAACAGCGAGTCTTCCTGGAAGGCGATATCGACATTCAACGCCTGGGCCACGCTGAGGAACTCGGCGCGCAAGGCTTGCGGGTCGGCCGGCTCACCGCGCACGGAGAACTCGATGCAACCCTTGCCCTGATGAGCGGGTGTGTCCAGCGGCATACGGCCCGACAGACGGTCGATGTGGTCGATATTCAAACCGTATTGCGCGGTGATCGAACTGACACGTTGCAACTGTTCAGCCGTGACCTTGCGAGTCAACAGCGTGACGATGTGGCGTTTCTTGCCTTGGCCGGCCACCCAATGCTGGTAGTCCTCCTCGGACACCGGGGTGAAACGCACCTGTTGATCCAGCTTGTACGCTGTGAACAGGATGTCCTTGAGCACGGACGAGGCCTGCTCGGTGCTGGGAATTTCCACCAGGATGCCGAACGACAGGGTGTCGTGAATCACAGCCTGGCCGATGTCGAGAATGTTCACACCACCCTGGGCCAGCACACCGGTAATGGCAGCGGTGAGACCCGGACGGTCAACACCCGTGATGTTTATCAGGACAATTTCGCGCAAGGCGCACCCCCAGGCTGGAAAAAAACCGCATTCTACCCACTTTCAGTGACCATCGGGCACAGCCAGCGCTTTGCCGGTCTTGGGCCTGTCGCTATACTGCGCGTCAACTTCACGGACCGAGAGCCGAGCGCAAGTGAACCGGCCCACGCCAGTAAAAACCGATAACTTCTTCCTGCTGATCTTCCGGGCACTGCGCCACCGCCGTGTACCGATCGCATTACGCATCGCCAGCCATAACGTGATCCTGGTCGCCCTGGCCCTGGTGATTTATGCCTGCGTGATGGGTTTGCAGTTCAAACAGGCCATGCACGAGCAAGCCGACGCCCTGGGCGAGAGCTTGACCACTCAGACCGCCACATCGGCGACTGAACTGTTGGTGTCCAACGACATCCTCAGCCTCAACGTGCTGCTCAACAACCTGACCAAGAACCCGCTGGTGGCCCACGCCGCCATCTACAGCGTGGACAACCGGATCATGGCCGAAGCCGGGCAGCGCCCGAAAAACGGCCTGCTGGGCGAGGCCGAAGGCCTGTACCAGAGCAATATCACCTTTCAGGATGTAAAGGCCGGCCAACTGCGCATCAGCCTGGACATGCAGCAATTCCAGCAGCCGATGACCATTAGCCTGCAAAGCATGGGCATCCTCAGCGCAATCCTGCTGGCCCTGGCTCTGGCCTTGAGCCTGCGCCTGGGTCGGCATATCTCTACACCGCTGATGCAATTGCGCATCTGGCTGCGAGATATCGACGAACACACCCCGGCCACTGATCGCCAGGACGAAATCGGCGACATCGCCCGCCAACTGCACGCCAGCTTCGCCCCGGAGCCGGCACCCCAGGTTGAACCTGAACCCGAGTTCGACGACAGCGATTACGACGACGAACCCGAGTTTGAAGTACGCGACCTGCGCGATCCGGGTTTTGACGAGAGCGCACCCGCCGCCCGCCCGAAGCCTGCGCCGCGCCATGTGGTCAAGGCCGAAGAAGACGAACTGGACGACGAAGACCCCTTCGCCGATCTGCGCGACACGTCAAACGACAGCGCTGCCGTGACGCCAAAGCCCGCGCCGGCGCGCAGCACCGAGCCTCAGTACAGCGCCGTACTGGCCGTGCAATTGGGCGCCCAGGACCAACTGCGTCGCCTGCCCCGCGCGCGCCTGACCGAGTTATTGGAACGCTACCGCGACTGCCTCGACCAGGCCGCCTCGCTGTACCAGAGCGAGCTGCATACCCTCAATGACGGCAGCACGCTGATGCTGTTCCACAGTGAAGACAGCGGTGAGGATTACCTGACCAACGCCATCTGCTGCGGCGAGTTATTACGTGCGCTGGGCCATGAGCTGCAGATCGAAGTGGCGGACAGCGGCATCACCCTGCAACTGCAACTTGGCTTAACCGTGGGTGACGACCTGTTTGGCATGAGCCAGATCGACCTGCTGCTTACGGAAATCGCCCAGGACGCCCTGGCCTTGTCCCAACACAGCCGCAACCTGTTGCTGGTGGAGCGCAAGATCAGTGAAGACACGCTGATCCGCCAACGCGCGCGCATCCGCCCGATTGCCAGCCCTGAAGGCGCCAGCTGTGTGGAGCGTCTGATGGAGCCGTACCCATCGATGCTGGAGCGGCAGTTGGCGCGGATGCATGAGACCCGCGCCAAGCCGTGAAGAATGTGGGGTGGGGCTTGCCCCCTACCACATTTGGGATCTGCACAGGCTTCAAGTAAATCGCGCACAAACAAAAAGGCCCGCTGAGTAAGCGGGCCTTTTGTTTGTGCGCGATTCAGGTCAGAACCTGAACACTTCCATATCCGTACGGATCGGCGTAGCCATCGGCATCTTGGGCTTCTGCGGCTCGGCCGGTTTGGCCTGAGCCGGGGCTTGCTTGCGTGGTGCCTCGGCAATCGGCGGTTGGTTGGCCAATGGCTTGAGGGCCACCGACAACTGCTGCGCCAAGTGCTGCAACAGCACGCCCTGGGCCTGAACCTGGGATGCTGTCGTGCCCGTGTGTTCTTCCTGCAGATGAACGATGCGGTTATCACGCACCTGGCCACGGCGGTCGATCAGGCGCCACTGCGCATCAAGGATCGCCGGCTGCGAAGTACCGGAGTCGAGCCGGGTGATGGTCAGCAACACCTGCACGTCCGGGGTAAAGCCAGTTGGCGCAGGCGAGAGGACCACACGCTGGCTGTCCAACTGACCCGCTACCTGGCGCAACATCAATTGGTTGATGTCGGACGACAAACTGCCCGCCCAACGACCATCGGTGGAACCTTGCAGACTGCCGTCGTTCTGACGTTGCAGCAGGGTTTCGCGTTGCAGATAGTCGGCTACGACCACCGGCCCCAGCAACACGGCCATGCCGGCGGTTTGTGCTGGTTGCGCCGGACTTCCGCTGTCCAACTGGTACAGCGACACCGGTTGGTGGGTGCTGCAACCCGCCAACCCCAAAAGGCCAGCGAGCATGAAAATAAAAGGAAGGCGTGGAGCAGTCATCATCCCATCCAGGTGGCTGCCACAAGGCGAACCACAATGTAATACTAAAAATAACCTAAACACGCTCGGCCACGCCGGCGCTGGAAAGGGCATATCATCCGTGAATATGCGCCATGACTCCAGCGCCAAAGCGTCGATCTACCCGTTAAATCGTAGATCGAGGGCTCTAATCCGGCTTAAACCGGCGTTTCCACCAACAAAGCATCCACACGCTGGAAGCCTCGAGGCAGTTTGTTACCGCGCCTGCCACGCTCACCCTTGTAATGTTCCAGGTCGTCGGGACGCAACGATAGCGTGCGTTTGCCGGCCTGGAGCACCAGGGTCGAGCCCTCGGGGATCACCGCGATGTCGGTCACGTACTCTTCGCGACTGGCCACCCGCTCCCCTGGTATACCAATAATCTTGTTGCCCTTGCCTTTGCCCAACTGCGGCAGATCGCTGATCTTGAACACCAGCAAGCGCCCTTCGGTGGTCACCGACGCCAGCCAGTTGCCTTCGCGATCATCCACCGGCCGCGGCAGGATCACCTTGGCATTATTCGGCAGGCTCAACAGCGCCTTGCCCGCCTTGTTCTTGGCCTGCAGGTCTTCGCCCTTAACGACGAAGCCGTAGCCCGCATCGGAAGCGATGACGTACAACGAGTCATCGTCCGGCAGCAGCACACACTCAAAATTCGCGCCCGGTGGCGGTGTCAGGCGCCCGGTCAGCGGCTCGCCCTGCCCCCGTGCGGATGGCAAGGTATGCGCCGGCACCGAATAACTGCGCCCCGTGGAGTCGATAAACACCGCAAACTGGTTGGAACGCCCGGCAGCGGCGGTTTTAAAACCATCGCCCGCCTTGTAAGACAAGCCAGTGGCGTCAATATCATGCCCTTTGGCGGAACGAACCCAACCCTTTTCCGACAGAACGACGGTAATTTTCTCGTTAGGCAGCAGTTCGGTTTCTGTCAGAGCCTTGGCTTCGGCACGCTGAACAATCGGCGAACGGCGGTCATCGCCATAGGTTTCGGCGTCTTTGATCAGCTCGCTGCGTACCAGCTTTTTCAGCTTGGCTTCGCTGCCCAGCAGCGCTTGCAGCTTGGCTTGTTCCTTGAGCAGCGCGTCCTGTTCGTCGCGCAGCTTCATTTCTTCGAGTCGCGCCAATTGACGCAAGCGGGTGTCGAGGATGTAGTCGGCCTGGATCTCGCTCAGCTCGAAACGCGCGATCAGCTCGGCTTTGGGGTGCTCGGCGGTGCGGATGATATGGATCACTTCATCCAGGTTGAGGTAGGCGATCAGCAAGCCGTCCAACAGGTGCAGACGGCGCTCGACCTTGTCCAAGCGAAATTGCAGGCGACGACGAACGGTCTGTACCCGGAACTCAAGCCACTCCACCAGCAGGTTGCGCAGGTTTTTCAGCTGCGGCTTGCCGTCCAGGCCAATGATATTGACGTTGACCCGGTAGCTGGACTCAAGGTCCGTGCTGGCAAACAGATGCTGCATCAGCACTTCGTGATCGACCCGGCTGTTGGTCGGGATGATCACAATGCGGCAAGGGTTTTCGTGGTCGGACTCGTCACGCAGGTCGGCCACCTGGGGCAGCTTCGACGGTTTGGCCTGCATCAACGCGGCGATCTGCTCCAGCACCTTGGCGCCGGACACCTGATGCGGCAGCGCGGTCACAATAATGTCGCCATCTTCGACGTGGTACACGGCGCGCATGCGCACCGAGCCCTTGCCGGTCTCGTACATCTTCAGCAGGTCGGCGCGCGGGGTGATGATTTCCGCTTCGGTCGGGTAATCCGGGCCCTGGATGTGCTCGCAGAGCTGCTCGACGGTAGCCTTGGGCTCATCGAGCAAGCGCACACAGGCCGTGGCGACTTCGCGCAGGTTGTGCGGCGGCACGTCGGTGGCCATGCCGACGGCGATGCCGGTGGTGCCATTGAGCAGGATATTCGGCAAACGTGCCGGCAACACCAGGGGTTCGTCGAGGGTGCCGTCGAAGTTCGGGCCCCAGTCAGCGGTGCCCTGGCCCAGTTCGCTCAGCAGTACCTCCGAATAACGCGACAACCGTGCCTCGGTGTATCGCATGGCGGCGAAGGACTTGGGATCGTCCGGCGCCCCCCAGTTACCCTGGCCGTCCACCAGCGTGTAGCGGTAGCTGAACGGCTGGGCCATCAGCACCATGGCTTCGTAGCACGCCGAATCGCCGTGGGGGTGGAACTTGCCCAGTACGTCACCGACGGTACGCGCCGACTTCTTGTGCTTGGAATCGGCGTCCAGGCCCAGCTCACTCATGGCGTAGATAATGCGCCGCTGTACGGGCTTGAGGCCGTCGCCGATGTGCGGCAATGCACGGTCCATGATCACGTACATGGAGTAGTTGAGGTAGGCATTTTCGGTGAAGTCAGCCAGCGACCGGCGCTCTACGCCGTCTAAGCTGTCTGCGAGGATGTCACTCATGCGGGCCTCATCATTATTGGGTGAGGCGCAGCGGAAATGCCGCCGCGCCGGGTCAATTCAATTGTTTGATCATTCATGGCCGGGCACTCCAGCCACCGACCGGGGCGGCAAAACGATAGACCACCGGGCGTTTTTCACCATCGGCACGCGGGCCGAAGTTGTTGTCCAGGCCGATCCAGGCACCGTCATCATCAATTACCAGCGCCTCGGCCAAGCCATAGGGCTGGTCGTATTGGCGTTGCGGCGCAAGCATGTCTGCGGCAAATGACCAACACTGTTCAACTGCCGCTGTCAGCACATCGCGGCGGCACAACTGATATTGGCTGCTCTCAAGGGAAAACAACTTGCCCTTGAACCACACCACATCGGAGAAATTCCTGGAAACGGCCTTGGCCTTGGGCACCTGGGCGGGCTGCATCTGCGTGCCGGCCTCACTCAGTAATACGCACGGACCGTCACAATCCCACAGGCTTTGCGCACGCTTGATGGAGATAAGCCCGCGCCCCTCACGCTCTGCCGCCAGCCAGATCCGATTGCCCTCGGGGTTCACCGCCAGCCCTTCAAACAGCGCATTGAAGTGCAGCAACAGGCCACTGGCGCGGGCTTCACGCACCACGCTCGGCGCGATCTTCAACCACTCGGGCGCACCGGCAGCGGGCACTTGCAGCACGGCGGCATGGGCTTCACTGACGATGTATCGGTTACCGACGGCATCGCAACTGATGGCCTCGAAATCCAGGTCGCCACCGCGAATGAACGAGGCGGCCTTCGTGCGCGAACGCAACCCCCAAGGCAAACCGGAATCCGGCACCGGCGGCACGTCGATCTTCACCGCCGTGGCCTGCCAGGTCGGCATGCTGATATCCAAACGGTAGATCTGATCGTCATCGCGGTCGGAAACCGTCCACAGCTCATTGCCACACAGGGCCAGGCCCGACAGGTTGCCACCGCGCATGCCATCCACCGGGTGTTCGGACACCAGTTTGAGCTGCGCCCCGGGCGCCGCAACCCCCTGGGCGCTCGCCAAGCCGCTGAACAACAGGATCGCCAGGGCGAAACCTGTACGCATCAACCCAGCACCTCGGCCAGGTTGCCTTTGGACTCCAGCCAGGATTTACGGTCCGGCGCGCGTTTTTTCGCCAGCAGCATGTCCATCATTTCCGAGGTGGCGGCGAAATCGTCCAAGGTGAGTTGCACCAGGCGCCGGGTGTTCGGGTCCATGGTGGTTTCACGCAACTGCGGCGGGTTCATTTCACCCAGGCCTTTGAATCGCGTGACCTGTGGCTTACCGCGTTTCTTCTCGGCCACCAGGCGGTCGAGGATGCCATCGCGCTCGGCTTCGTCGAGGGCGTAGAAAATCTCTTTGCCCAGGTCGATGCGGTATAGCGGCGGCATGGCGACGTAGACGTGACCGGCATCTACCAGCGGGCGGAAGTGCTGCACGAACAGCGCGCACAACAAGGTGGCAATGTGCAGGCCGTCGGAGTCGGCGTCGGCGAGGATGCAGATCTTGCCGTAGCGCAGTTGGGTCATGTCTGCCGCGCCCGGGTCGACACCGATGGCCACGGCGATATTGTGTACTTCCTGGCTGGCCAGCACTTCGCTGCCATCGACTTCCCACGTGTTGAGGATCTTGCCGCGCAACGGCAGGATCGCCTGGAACTCTTTGTCCCGTGCTTGCTTGGCGGAACCGCCGGCGGAGTCACCTTCCACCAGGAACAGTTCGGAGCGCATCGGGTCTTGACCCGCGCAGTCAGCCAGCTTGCCAGGCAGTGCCGGGCCTTGGGTGATGCGCTTGCGCTCGACCTTCTTGCTGGCCTTGAGACGACGGCCGGCGTTGTTGATCGCCAGTTCGGCCAGGGCCAGGCCCAGTTCCGGGTGCTCGTTGAGCCACAGGCTGAACGCGTCCTTGACCACACCGGAGACAAACGCCGCCGCCTCGCGGGACGACAGGCGTTCTTTGGTCTGGCCGGAGAATTGCGGCTCCTGCATCTTCATCGACAGCACGAACGCGATGCGCTCCCACACGTCTTCCGGCGCCAGCTTCACACCGCGCGGCAGCAGGCTGCGGTATTCGCAGAACTCGCGCATGGCATCCAGCAGGCCCTGGCGCAAACCGTTGACGTGGGTGCCGCCCTGAGCGGTGGGGATCAGGTTGACGTAGCTTTCCTGCACGCTGTCGCCGCCCTCGGGCAACCACAGCAATGCCCAATCGACGGCCTCTTTGTTACCCGCCAGGCTGCCGCAGAACGGCTCGTTGGGCAGGCGTTCGAAGTCGCTGACGGAGTCTTCCAGATAGGAACGCAAACCGTCTTCGTAATGCCACTCGACCTTTTCGCCGGTGCCTTTGTCTTCAAAGGTAACCAAAAGGCCCGGGCACAACACCGCCTTGGCCTTGAGTACGTGCTTGAGGCGGCTGATGGAGAATTTCGGCGAATCGAAGTATTTAGGGTCCGGCGCGAAGTACACGCTGGTGCCGGTGTTGCGCTTGCCGACGGTGCCGATCACTTCAAGGTCGGTGGCTTTGTAGCCATCGGCAAAGGTCATCTGGTACTCGTTGCCGTCACGCTTGACCTTGACGCGGACCAGGGTCGACAAGGCGTTGACCACAGAAATACCCACGCCGTGCAAACCACCGGAGAACTGGTAGTTCTTATTGGAGAACTTGCCACCGGCGTGGAGCTTGGTGAGGATCAGCTCAACACCCGGCACACCCTCTTCCGGGTGAATGTCCACCGGCATGCCACGACCGTCGTCGGACACTTCCAGGGAGTGGTCAGCGTGGAGAATGACATGCACCGATTTGGCGTGCCCGGCCAAGGCTTCGTCGACGCTGTTGTCGATGACTTCCTGGGCGAGGTGATTCGGCCGACTGGTGTCGGTGTACATGCCGGGGCGTTTGCGCACCGGGTCGAGGCCCGAGAGGACTTCGATGGCGTCGGCGTTATAAGAGCTAGCGCTGGGAGTGGCCATGGGGTCTCGTCGTGAGTCGTTCGATTAAAAAATAACCTGCGGTTTCCAAGGCAATTACAGTGCCGAAAAATCGAAGGATTGATACTGATCCGCACCCACGCCGGCAAAACTCAAAAGCGCCGGCAATTGCTGGGCGAATCCTTGGTAGCCATGGTCGCCACCGGGCTGGATGCGCAAGGCACAGGCTCGGTAATACTGCTGGGCGAGGCGATAATCCAAGGTTTCATCGCCGGTTTGCAACCACACCTGATAACGTCCCGCATCCTGGGGCGCCGGTACTTCCAGCTCGGCCAGCGCCGTGACGTGGTCGTGGGTCAACTCCCAGGTTTCATCGGTGTAGAGGTTCTTCTGGGTGCCCAGGTAACCGTCGAACATGCGATGGGGACTCACCGCCGGGTTGACCAGCAGCGCCTTGAGGCCATGGCGTTCAGCAAGATGGGTTGCATAGTAGCCGCCGAGTGAGCTGCCGACCAGCAGTGGTCGACCCAGTTGCGCAATGGCCTCTTCCAACTGGGGAATCGCCTGACGGGGATGGTGATGCAAGGCTGGCACGCGCAATTGATCGGCCAGGCCAAGGGCGTCCATCACGCGGATCAACTGGCTGGCCTTGTTGGACGCCGGCGCACTGTTGAAGCCGTGGATGTACAGGATCGAAGCGGACATGCCGGGCTCTCCGTGCTTGCGCCAAAAGGGCGCAGTTTACAGGGAACCAGAGAATCTGAGCAGAGTTCGTCACAATGAGGTGCGGAATAAACATCGCGCCCGAGCGTCTCTCTAATTATTTATTTCAAGGCTATCCAGTCTTGGATTTGAGAAAATCCTTCAGCGCAGCGGCGAGCTCCTGAAAAATCGCAACAATATCGCTACCCAGGCCAGCAGGTTTATCCTCAACTTTGGCAGGCTCCGCAGCGAGCTTCATCATCAATAGAATCAAGGCTATCGGCATAATTGCCAATAACCACAAGAGCATGGGTGTAGTTTCCAGCTTGGCACCATGAATAAGCTTGAATGTGTAGACGACAAACGCTCCAAACACATAAACAGCCGCAACATAAATTGTAACGAAGATAATCCCTCGTTGGAGCCTACGAGTATCAGCCTCGTCGAGCTGGCTTCTATTGAAGCGCTCCGTGTCCGGAAGCTTAGGGATACTGCCTTCCGAATAGTCCACATCCTTTTGGAGATTCTGATCCTTCAAAACTCTACTCTCATTTCAGTAACGAATTAGTCCGAGGTTCATCAAGCGATAATGCATTGCCGCGCCTGACACATTTAGTATTGCCGCCATTTCCTCAACATCGTGTTTTTTTTCCTTGAAGACCAGCCACTCGACAACTTCTTTAGGCATCAACAACTCCGCCGCAAAACTATTTGCATCCCGCTCTCGGTAAAGATGTGTTCCCGAACTATAGTTTCTCGCATTATCCCTGAAGGAATGACCGTGCCTTAAAAACATATGCCCTAACTCATGAGCAATAGTAAAGCGCTGCCGAACAACCGCATCATCAGGATTGAAACGGATGGTTGGAATGTTATTCACAACGTCAAAGCAGCCACTCAGATCATGAGCGCTCATGCCGTAATCCGGTTCCACTGAAGCGCCCGCTGCACGTGCAATACGATAGGGATCAATAGGAAGTTGACGGTCCCAGTACCTATTTAGGACATCTTGAGCGGTGCGAACAGGCATGAGCGATCTCCTTGTCAGTACTGGTGGATAGATATCCTTCCGCCGAAGGAGGCAAAATTGTACAGAAAACTATCGATGGGTACAGATCTGCTGAATATATAGGCGCGTCTACGAAGAAAATCAAAACGCCCAGCGGGTTATCTGAGTCGAGTTGTAAATGACCGGAACCGTACTAAACATTCAGTGCTCGAGCCCAACGCGGAGGACGTTTAATAACCGTTGCTACCGTAATCCACCGTAAACGCGAAGCCGACCAGCCGCTCTACGCCAGTCTCCAACCGTCCGTCGGCATGCAAACGCAGCCAACGATACCCTGGCGCTTGCTCGCTGACCTTGAAGTCCTCGCTGCCCGGTGCGAACTGGATGCAGGTGGATGGCGACGCCAGCAGGCGCACGCCGTTGCGCTCACGGTCGATTTCCTGATGCACATGGCCCCAGAGTACTGCCTTGACCTGGGGGAAGCGGTCCAGCACGGCAAACAGTGCCTCGGGGTTGCGCAGGCCGATGGGCTCCATCCAGGCACAGCCGATGGGCACCGGATGATGGTGGAAACACACCAGGTGGTGACGGTTTGGCGCTTCGCTCAGGGCCTGAGCCAGTAGTTGCAGTTGTTGGTCTTGCAGGTAACCCGGCACGGAACCGGGTACGGCGGAGTCCAGCAGGATGACGCGCCAGTGGCCGATATCGACTACCGGCTCCAGAAAATCACTGTGCTCGGCGGCCCGGACCATGACTTGAGGCTCATCATGATTACCCGGAATCCAGCGCGCCGGGGCACCGATAGGCGCGGTCATCTGGCGAAACTGCTGGTACGACTCAAGCGTGCCGTCCTGGGACAGGTCCCCGGTGGCCAGCACCAGGTCGACCTGCGGCTGTTGCGCGCGCGCCAGCTCGATCACCCGTCGCAGGCTCTCACGGGTATTCATGCCCAGCAGCGTAACGTCGGCCTCGGCAAACAGATGGCTGTCGGACAGTTGCACCAGTAACGCCGAAGCGTCGGGGTTCACGGTGGATACGCTCGGCAAGGCGCTCTCCCAAGGCAATCACAGGAATGGACGTTTGGCGTGATTATGCTGGGGCAGGACGCAAAGAGGAAACCCAGGAACCAGATGCAGTTCACATCTACCGCACGACTTCGAACTCATGGCCCAGCGCCAGGCAGTGGCTCAGCCACTCACCGAGGAACACATTGAGCTGCGCTTTCTCATCGGGTTGGTGCATGAACACATTCGGGTAAGGATAGATGCTGCGAAAGCGCCGCGCGTGTTCGGCGCTGATCACTTCGGCCATACGGGCGTCGTGGTACACCTGCACTTCCAGTTGCGGCACCGGCAGCCACGGCAGGCTGTGCTCCTGGCGTACGCGCAGGGTGGTGGTGTACGGGCAGTTGACGATGACTTCAAGGGCCAGCACGCCCAGCATCTGGTCGCCGTGGGTCACGCCGATGCGACGCGCCTCGGGCGTGTGGCGCATGTCGGGCAGCAGGCGCATCAGCCGCGCATAGTTGGCCTCGCAGGCCGCTTGCAGCCCGATCAGGTCGACTCGATAACGTTCCCGTGCCTTTACTGCCATAACCCCCTCACTTCCGCGCGATTAAGCGCAAGCCATTGCAGGGCGATAATGCTGGCTGCGTTGGAAATCCTGCCGTCGCGCACGGCTTGCAGGGCGTCTTCGAATGCCCAGACCGTCACGCGGATGTCTTCTGCTTCTTCTTCCAGCCCATGCACGCCACCCGCTCCGGAGCTGTCGCAGCGCCCCAGGTATAGGTGCACAAATTCGGTACTGCCGCCGGGCGACGGAAAATACTTGGTGATCGGCCACAGCGCGGAGAAGGTCAGCCCAGCTTCCTCTTCGGCTTCGCGGTGTGCAACCTCCTCCGGTTCTTCATCCTTGTCGATCAGGCCGGCGACCATCTCGATCAGCCACGGGTTGTCGGCACGGCCCATGGCGCCCACGCGAAACTGCTCGATCAGCACCACTTCATCACGCTGCGGGTCATAGGGCAGTACACACACCGCGTCGTGACGGACAAAGACTTCGCGGTTGATCACTCGGCTCATGCCGCCGTCGAACTTCTCGTGGCGCAGTTGCACACGGTCAAGTTTATAGAAGCCCTTGTAGGCATTGTCGCGCTGCACGATTTCAATCGTGCTCGGCGTCGATTTTGCAAAGTCCGTCATATCCCTTCCTCGTTGTGCCTGGGCAATTCGCGCCATCCTAACGCGCTCGCGTCGGTTGGCGCAGCCCCTTTCCGGTTGCCGGGATAGACGGCGGGCCTCAAACTCACTCTAATCAGCTTAGTGGCGAACTGACTGCCTTGCCGGTAGTCGAAGCTGCACAATTTCGCTCTTATCGATAGACGAAGGACATCCATGTCGCTTTTAAAAATCGCCTCCGTGGCCTGCATCGCCTTGACCCTCGGCGCCTGCCAAAGCCTGTTCCAACCCAACTGGCGCACCCCGCTGGAAGCCACCCGAGACACCACCGAACAAACCCGGCCGGGCTGTGCCAGCGCCGATTGCGCGCTGGTGAATATCGACACCGTGCACTTTGCCAAGGAACCCAAGCTGGACGCGCTGATCGAACAGCGCCTGCTGGAGATGACCGGCGCCAACCCGCTGCCGACCAGCCTTGCGACCTATCGCGAGCAATTCCTGCAAACCGCCGCACCTAACAACAGCATGTATTTGCAGGCCAAGGTACGTGAGCAGCATGACGGCTTGGTGATCATCGAGTTGTCCAGCTACCTGGACCAGGGCGCCACCCATGGCGAGCCGGGCCGCGCGTTCATCAACTATTCGCGTCAGCAGCAAAAAGCCCTGTCGCTCAGCGATATGCTGCTGCCCGGCAAGGAAGACGCGTTCTGGAAAGCCGCCCAGGTGGCGCACAACAGTTGGCTGATCAGCACCCGCCTGAGCCTGGAAGCGGAATTCGTCAAAAAATATCCCTTCCAGAAAACCCCAAACGTGGCGCTGACTTACGGTGGCGTGATCCTCAAATACCCCACCACCACCATCGCGCCCTATGCCCTGGGCCATGTCGAGTTGCAGATCCCCTACTCGCGCCTGGACGGCATCCTCAAGCCTGAGCTGGTGCCCGTACGTCGCTGAAAGCCCGACCAAGGATGAACTGCAACAGCCCTGCCAGCACCAGCGCCGGCAGGGTTGCGCCGACATCCGGATACAGGTTGGCCAGCAGATGATAAGTGCCGATGCCACACAGCCAGGCCAACAGCGCCGGCCAACGCAGGCCGGCGACCACGCCCCGGCCACGACGGCGAAGCACGAAATGATCGACCAGCACCACGCCGAACAGCGGCGCGAACACCGAGCCGATCAGCAACAGGAAGTTCTGGTACTGCGCCAACGGAGCAAAACAGGCGATCAAGGTGCAGATGACGCCGATGGCCAACGCCAGATGCTCGACCTTCAAGCGCAATAGAATCCCGCTGGACACCGCAGCCGAGTGAATATCGGCGAAGGCGTTCTCCGACTCGTCCAACAGGATCAGCAACAGCGGAATCCCCAGGCCCGCGCCGGCCAGCGCCAACAGCAGCGCATTCACCTCGCCACTTGGCGCAAACGCCAGGGTGTAGGCCACGCCCAGGCTCATCAGCCAGAAATTACCGATAAAAAACCCCAGCGCAGTGCCGCCGAATACACTTTTGGCGCGTTTGCCGAAGCGTGAGTAGTCGGCAATCAGCGGCAACCACGACAGCGGCATGGCGATGGCAATGTCAAAGCCCACGGCAAACGGCATCGAACCATCACCCGCCTGGGCCCAGAGCGCCGCCAGGTCGGCCTTGGCAAACAGGTTCCAGGTCAGCCACAGGCACGCGGCGAGCAACAGCCAGATACCCCATTTGCGCAGGATCTGGCGCACAAAGGTCAATGGCCCGCTGACTGCCAGCAAGGTCGCCAACCCCCCGAAAAACAGGGTCCACAGCAACGGGCTGGCCCATAGACCACCCTCGCCGAACGCCCGCGCGCCCAAGAGGCTGGCCGCATCGCGCATCACGATGATTTCAAACGAACCCCAGCCGACCAGTTGCAGCAGGTTAAGCAGCGCGGGCAGGCTGGCCCCCTGGGTACCGAGGCTGAGCTTGAGCGCGGCCATGGCGGACAGGCCAGTGTCGCTGCCGATTACACCGACGGCGGCCAGCAACAGCACGCCCACCAGCGTGCCGAGGAAGATCGCCAGCAACGAGCCGAACAACCCCAGGCCCGGCGCGAGTAGGGCGCCGGTCTGCAGGACCATCAGGCCGATGCCGAGGGAGAACCATAGAGAGAACAGGTCGCGGGCGCCGAACACGCGTTTGTCGCTCGGCACTGCGATATCAGGGGAGTAGGTGCTGGGTTGAATGCTCAAGGGTGTTGTCTCTGAAGAACATTTGTTGTTTGGGAGATTGCTATCGGGGGCAAGCCCCCGATGAGGCCAGTACCAGCACCTCCAATCTTTGATCAGACCTTTTTGTACAACTGACTACCTTCCTGCTTGAACCGCTGCGCCTGCTCCGCCAAACCCTTGGCCACGTCCACGTCCACCGCATCAATGCGCTGGTTGGCGGCGTATTCCCGCACTTCCTGGGTGATTTTCATCGAGCAGAACTTCGGCCCGCACATCGAGCAGAAATGCGCGACCTTGGCCGAGTCTTTCGGCAGGGTTTCATCGTGATAGGAACGCGCGGTGTCCGGGTCCAGGCCGAGGTTGAACTGGTCCTCCCAGCGGAACTCGAAACGCGCCTTGCTCAAGGCGTTGTCGCGGATCTGCGCGCCTGGGTGGCCTTTGGCAAGGTCGGCGGCATGCGCGGCGATTTTGTAGGTGATGATCCCGGTCTTCACGTCATCCTTGTTCGGCAGGCCCAGGTGTTCCTTGGGCGTGACGTAGCAGAGCATGGCGCAGCCGAACCAGCCGATCATCGCCGCACCGATGCCGGAGGTGATGTGGTCGTAGCCGGGCGCGATGTCGGTGGTCAAAGGGCCAAGGGTGTAGAACGGCGCCTCGTCGCAGCATTCAAGCTGCTTGTCCATGTTCTCCTTGATCAACTGCATCGGCACGTGGCCCGGGCCTTCGATCATGGTTTGCACGTCGTGCTTCCAGGCGGTCTTGGTCAGCTCGCCGAGGGTTTCCAGCTCGCCGAATTGCGCGGCATCGTTGGCGTCGGCAATCGAGCCGGGGCGCAGGCCGTCGCCGAGGGAGAAGCTGACGTCATAGGCCTTCATGATTTCGCAGATTTCGTCGAAATGCGTGTAGGTGAAGTTCTCCTTGTGGTGCGCCAGGCACCACTTGGCCATGATCGAACCGCCACGGGAGACGATGCCGGTGACGCGCTTGGCGGTCAGCGGCACGTAGCGCAGCAGCACGCCGGCGTGGATGGTGAAATAGTCGACGCCCTGCTCGGCCTGTTCGATCAGGGTGTCGCGGAACAGCTCCCAGGTCAGGTCTTCGGCGGCACCGCCGACTTTTTCCAGGGCCTGGTAGATCGGCACGGTACCGATCGGCACCGGCGAGTTACGGATGATCCACTCGCGGGTTTCATGGATGTGCTTGCCGGTGGACAGGTCCATCACCGTGTCCGAACCCCAGCGAATGCCCCAGGTGAGTTTCGCCACTTCTTCTTCGATGGACGAACCCAGGGCGCTGTTGCCGATGTTGCCGTTGATCTTCACCAGGAAGTTACGGCCGATGATCATCGGCTCCAGTTCGGTGTGGTTGATGTTGGCCGGAATGATCGCACGGCCGCGGGCGATTTCTTCGCGCACGAATTCTGGCGTGATGATCTTCGGCACGCTGGCGCCGAAGCTGTGGCCGGCGTGTTGCTGGTCAAGCAGGCCGCTGGCGCGGGCCTCTTCGAGCTTCATGTTTTCGCGGATGGCGACGTATTCCATCTCGGCGGTGATGATGCCTTTGCGCGCGTAATGCATCTGAGTGACGTTGGCGCCGGCCTTGGCGCGGCGCGGGTTTTTCACATGGGCGAAACGCAGGGCGGTCAATTCGGCATCGCTCAGGCGTTGCTGGCCGAAGTGCGACGTGAGGCCAGGCAGGCGCTCGGTGTCGCCGCGCACTTCGATCCAGGGTGAGCGCACATCGGCCAGGCCTTTGCGCACGTCGATGATCACGTTGGGGTCGGTGTAGGGGCCAGAGGTGTCGTACACAGTGACGGGGGCGTTGAATTCACCGCCGAAATCGGTGGGGGTCACGTCCAGGCTGATTTCGCGCATCGGCACACGAATGTCCGGGCGAGTGCCCTGCACGTAGATTTTTTGCGAACGGGTAAACGGTTGCACGGAGCCGGAGTCGACCTTGGCCGATTCACTCAGGTGCACGGTATTTTTTTGTGTTGTCGTCATCACGGGCTCTCCAACTTATCCAGGCGGTGGATTTTTGTCGGAGCGAACCTGTGACGGATGGACGCACTGCAAGCAGTGCTGTGCTCAATACAGAGGACTGTTCGATTGTCGAACAGCATCCCGGACGAAGCACAAGAGGACTCGCCGGGTGACGAGAAATCTTGTTCCCTACGCAGGCGCTAACCTGATCAGGTTCAACGGGATCCGGTATTTACCGATCTCAGCCTTCCAACA
>Ga0207650_10000449_pt1 | contig 35040 bp, 31 predicted proteins | sample KBSS63metaG_FD_184325 | JGI IMG/M metagenome (GOLD analysis project Ga0207650, IMG submission 184325) | Switchgrass rhizosphere microbial communities from Kellogg Biological Station, Michigan, USA - KBS S6-3 metaG (SPAdes) (version 2) | ecosystem: Host-associated > Plants > Roots > Rhizosphere...
GCGCCTGAAGAGTTTGATGAGGTTTTAACATGGCTGAACGTCTGAATAACGACTTCCAGTTCATCGATGTCGGGCGCAAAGATCCGAAGAAGAAACTGTTGCGTCAACGCAAGAAAGAGTTCGTGGAGATCTACGAACCCTTCAAACCCCAGCACTCGGCCGACCAGGCCCACCGCTGCCTGGGGTGCGGTAACCCGTATTGCGAATGGAAGTGCCCGGTGCACAACTTCATTCCCAACTGGCTGAAATTGGTGGCCGAGGGCAACATCCTCGCCGCCGCCGAGCTGTCGCACCAGACCAACACCCTGCCGGAAGTCTGCGGCCGGGTGTGCCCGCAGGACCGTCTGTGCGAGGGTGCCTGCACCCTCAACGACGGCTTCGGCGCGGTGACCATTGGTTCGGTGGAGAAGTACATCACCGACACCGCGTTCGCCATGGGCTGGCGTCCGGACATGTCCAAGGTCAAGCCGACCGGCAAGCGCGTTGCGATCATCGGCGCGGGCCCGGCGGGCCTGGGCTGTGCCGACGTACTGGTGCGTGGCGGCGTGACCCCGGTGGTGTTCGACAAGAACCCGGAAATCGGCGGCCTGCTGACCTTCGGGATCCCCGAGTTCAAGCTGGAAAAAACCGTACTGAGCAACCGTCGTGAAGTGTTCACCGGCATGGGTATCGAGTTCCGCCTCAATACCGAAATCGGCAAAGACATCACCATGGAGCAGTTGCTTGAAGAATACGATGCCGTGTTCATGGGCATGGGCACCTACACCTACATGAAGGGCGGCTTTGCCGGTGAGGACCTGCCGGGTGTGTATGACGCGCTCGACTTCCTGATCGCCAACGTCAACCGCAACCTGGGCTTTGAAAAATCGCCGGAAGACTTCGTCGACATGAAAGGCAAGAAGGTCGTGGTACTCGGCGGTGGTGACACCGCGATGGACTGCAACCGTACGTCGATCCGCCAGGGTGCCAAGTCGGTGACCTGTGCGTATCGCCGTGACGAAGCCAACATGCCGGGCTCGCGCAAAGAGGTGAAGAACGCCAAGGAAGAAGGCGTGAAATTCCTCTACAACCGCCAGCCGATCGCTATCGTCGGTGAAGACCGCGTCGAAGGCGTGAAGGTGGTCGAGACCCGTCTCGGCGAACCGGACGCCCGTGGCCGTCGCAGCCCCGAGCCGATCCCGGGCTCCGAAGAGATCATCCCGGCCGACGCCGTGGTCATCGCTTTCGGCTTCCGCCCAAGCCCGGCGCCGTGGTTCGAGCAGTTCGAGATTCAGACCGACAGCCAGGGCCGCGTGGTTGCCCCGGAGCAAGGGAAATACAAGCACCAGACCAGCAACCCGAAGATTTTTGCGGGCGGCGATATGGTGCGCGGTTCTGACTTGGTGGTGACCGCGATCTTCGAAGGCCGTAATGCGGCCGAAGGGATCCTGGATTACCTGCAGGTCTGATCCTGATCTCAAGTTGAAATGGGATCAAACTGTGGGAGGGGGCTTGCCCCCGATAGCGGTGTATCAGTCAAAGATACTGGGACTGACACACTGCAATCGGGAGCAAGCCCCCTCCCACATTTGTTTTGCGGTGGGTTCAAGCTACCGCGACAAATTGACCCGATAGACAAAAGGCACGGCTCACTCCGTGCCTTTTGCGTCCGGCTCTGAGAAAATGCCCGTACTTTTTTTGCGGATGCCGACATGACTGCCCTCAAGAACGACCGTTTCCTTCGTGCCCTGCTCAAGCAACCCGTGGACGTCACCCCTGTGTGGATGATGCGCCAGGCCGGTCGCTACTTGCCGGAATACCGCGCCAGTCGCGCCAACGCCGGCGACTTCATGAGCCTGTGCATGAACCCGGAGTTCGCCTGCGAAGTCACGATGCAGCCGCTGGACCGCTACCCACAACTGGACGCGGCGATCCTCTTCTCCGACATCCTCACCATCCCTGACGCGATGGGCCAAGGCCTGTACTTCGAAACCGGCGAAGGCCCGCGTTTCAAAAAGGTCGTCAGCACCCTGGCCGACATCGAAGCCCTGCCGATCCCCGATCCGCACAAAGACCTCGGTTACGTGATGGACGCCGTCAGCACCATCCGCCGCGAGCTTAACGGCCGCGTGCCGCTGATTGGATTCTCCGGCAGCCCGTGGACCCTGGCCACCTACATGGTCGAAGGCGGCTCGTCGAAAGACTTCCGCAAGACCAAGGCCATGCTCTACGACAACCCGCAAGCCATGCACCTGCTGCTGGACAAGCTGGCGCAGTCAGTCACCAGTTACCTCAACGGCCAGATCATGGCCGGCGCCCAGGCGGTGCAGATCTTCGATACCTGGGGTGGCAATCTCTCGGCGGCGGCGTACCAGGAGTTCTCTCTGGCCTACATGCGCAAGATCGTCAGCGGTCTGATCCGTGAACACGAAGGCCGTAAGGTTCCGGTGATCCTGTTCACCAAGGGCGGCGGCCTGTGGCTGGAAAGCATCGCCGACGCCGGTGCCGATGCACTGGGCCTGGACTGGACCTGCGACATTGGTGAAGCTCGCCGTCGCGTTGGCGGCCAGGTCGCGCTGCAAGGCAACATGGACCCGACCGTGCTGTACGCCAAGCCGGAAGCGATCCGCACCGAAGTCGGCCGCATCCTCGCCAGCTACGGCAAGGGTACCGGGCACGTGTTCAACCTGGGCCATGGCATCACCCCGGAAGTGAACCCGGAACATGCCGGCGCCTTCCTGCGCGCAGTGCACGAACTCTCTGCGCAGTATCACGAATAACACGCAAAACAAATGTGGGAGGGGGCTTGCCCCCGATTGCAGTGTGTCAGCCAATGAATCTGGTGACTGACACACCGCTATCGGGGGCAAGCCCCCTCCCACATTAAAAGCAAGATCGCGTCAGGCCCGCACATTCCCCAACGGCGGCAACTTCGCCAACTTCAACGCCACCAGCAACGCGCCGATCAGCAGCGCGATGATGAACGCTCCAATCCCATTCCACCCGGCAAAGTGCCAGAAAAACCCGCCCGCCGTCCCCGCAATACTCGACCCCACGTAGTAGCAGAACAGGTACAGCGACGACGCCTGCCCCTTCGCCTTCACCGCGCGGCGGCCGATCCAGCTGCTGGCCACCGAGTGGGCGCCGAAGAAGCCGAAAGTGAAGATCAGCATGCCCGGCACCACCAGCCACAAGGGCGTGAACAGGGTCAGGGCCATACCGGCGAGCATCAGCACGATGGTGGCCCACAGCACACGGCGGCGACCGAGGCGGTCGGCCAGGGAGCCGATCTTCGCCGAGCTGTAGATACCCGAGAGGTACACCAGCGACAGCAGGCCCACCACGGCCTGGCTCAGGTCGTAGGGATCGGCCAGCAGGCGATAGCCGATGTAGTTGAACATCGTCACGAATGCGCCCATCAGCAGGAAGGCTTCGAGGAACAGCCACGGCAGGCCGGCGTCCTTGAAGTGCATGACAAAGCCGTCCACCAGGTTGCGCGGCTTGAGGCTGCTGGCGCGGAAGTTGCGCGATTCCGGGAGGATTTTCCAGAACACCGTCGCGGCGATCAACGCCAGGGCGCCGATGATCAACATTGCCGTGTGCCAACTGACGAAGTCGATCAACACGCCGATGATCAGGCGCCCGCTCATCCCGCCAATCGCATTGCCGCCGATGTACAAGCCCATCGCCAGGCCGATGTGCTGTGGGTGGATCTCTTCGCTCAGGTACGTCATGGCCACGGCGGCCAGGCCGCTCAATGACAAACCCACCAGCGCGCGCATGAATAAAATCCCTTCCCAGGACGGCATCAAGCCACTGGCAATCGTCGCGAGCGCTGCGCAGAACAACGCGGCGACCATCACCGGTTTACGTCCAAGGGTGTCGGAAATCGGCCCGGTAATCAGCAGGCCCAGTGCGAGCATCGCGGTGGACACGGACAGGATCAGGCTGCTTTGCGCTGCATTGATGGAAAACTCGTGGGACAGCGCCGGCATCATCGGCTGCACGCAATACAGCAGGGCAAAGGTCGCAAAACCGCCGGAGAACAGCGCCAGCACCGTGCGCATGAACATCGGTGTACCTTTTTCGATGTACGCGTCATTGAGCTGGGCCACCACCTCATCGAGGGCAGTGGGCGGGACTTCTTGAGCGAGTGGAGCGACAGCAGAATTCACGGGGACCTCGGGGAGGAAGGGCGTGCCAGGACCGGCCATGCAAAAAAGAATATAGCTGGCTAATGATTCTTTCCAATATATTGTTCGACCTGTTTGATAGCTTTTACGACCTAATGAGGCTTGCATGGAATTGCGTCACTTGCGGTACTTCATTGCCGTCGCCGAAGAACTGCACTTTGGCCGGGCTGCCCAGGTGCTGGGCATCTCGCAGCCGCCTCTGAGCCAGCAGATACAGGCGCTGGAGCAGGAGGTGGGCGCACGCTTGTTTGAGCGTACCAATCGTCGGGTTGAGCTAAGCGAGGCGGGGCGGTTGTTCCTGCATGAGGCGCGGTTGGTGCTGGCGCAGGTCGACAAGGCGGCAGATGTGGCGCGCCGGGCGCAGTTGGGTGAGCTGGGTGAATTGAAGATCGGCTTCACGTCATCGGCACCGTTTAACTCCAGCATTCCCCAAGCGATCTTTGCGTTTCGCCAGGCGTTCCCGGCAGTGCATCTCAATCTGCAAGAGATGAGCAGCACCGAAGTGGCTGATTCGCTGGTGGATGAGTCGATCCAGGTTGGACTGATGCGCCCCCTGCCGTTGCCGGATTCGCTGAGTGTGGTCGAACTGATGCGTGAGCCGCTGGTGGCCGTAATGAACGCTGGCCACCCGTTGGTAGCAGGCAGTGAGCGTGGCCTGCACCTGGCGCAGCTGGCGGAAGAACCGTTCGTTTTTTTCCCGCGCAGCTACGGCAGTGGTCTCTACGCGCAGTTGCTAAGCCTGTGCCGTGACGCCGGGTTCAGCCCGCATTTTGCCCAGGAAGCGGGGGAGGCGATGACCATCATCGGTCTGGTGGCGGCGGGGCTGGGGGTATCGGTGCTGCCGGCGTCGTACCAGCGGATAAGGATCGATGGCGTGGTGTATCGCACGTTGCTGGACCAGGAGGCGATGACGGCGGTGTGGCTGGTGCAGCGAAAAGGCGCGCAGACACCGATGGCTGCGGCGTTTGTGGAGTTGTTAACGCGCAAGGCTATCCAATAACCTCCTGCAATTAGGCTGTTGTGGTGAGCGAGCTTGCTCGCGCTGGGCTGCGTAGCGGCCCCAAAGATCTTGGGAGCGCTTCGCACTCCAGCGCGGGGCAAGCCCGCTCACCACAGTGTTGTGCCAGGTTTTGGTTTTATTTCGAAGTACCGGTCTGCTCAAACAACTGCGCCGCCGTCCCCGCCTCATTCACGCCATTACTGCGCAACCCCGCCATGATGTCGCTGTCCAGATTGTTCACCCAACGGTTGTAGTTGCGATGGATCTTGCCGTCCTTGTAGCCCAGTTCGCGGCTGTCGCGGTAGGTGATCGCGTAGCTGTTGCGGGTGTAGCGGATGTCGATGGCCGCGTAGTACTGGTTACGCACGTTGATCTCGGCCTGCACCAGTTGCGGGCTCAGGCGTTGAACCGTCCATTCGCGTTTTTGCAGGGCGTTGACGATCACCGTTTTCATTTTTTCTTCGCTGACCTGGGCGTTGGCCGGCAGGTCGTGCTGGGTGTTGAGGATCGGCTTGCTGGTGCAGCCGGCGGTGACCAGCAGGGCCAGGGTGATCAGGGTGATGCGTAGCAAGGAAGACATTCCGTATTCTCCAATCGATTAAAAAGTCAGGACCAGCGGCGGAAGATCAGCGACGTGTTGACGCCGCCAAAGGCAAAGTTGTTGTTCATCACGTAGTCGTGGTGCATCTCGCGGAATTCACCTTGCAGGTAATCCAGCTCGCCGCATTGCGGGTCTACCGAATCCAGGTTGAAGGTGTGCACGTACTGGTCGCGGTTCATCATCTCGATGCTGAACCAAGACTCCAGCGCACCGCAGGCGCCCAGGGTGTGGCCGAGAAAGCTTTTCTGCGAACTGATGGGCATTCGGCTGCCGAACAGGCTACTGGTCGCCAGCGTTTCGGCGATGTCGCCTTGGTCGGTGGCGGTGCCATGACCGTTCACGTAGCCGATCGCGGAAGGCTCAAGCCCGGCATCTTCCAGGGCGAGCTCCATCGCGCGGCGCATGGTTTTCTGTTCCGGGCGGGTGGTGTGCTGGCCGTCGGCGTTGCTGCCAAAGCCGACAATCTCGGCGTGGATATGCGCACCGCGCGCCAGGGCGTGTTCCAGTTCTTCGAGCACCAGCATGCCGCCGCCTTCACCGATCACCAGGCCATCGCGGCCGCTGTCGTACGGGCGTGGGCTGGTTTGCGGCGCGTCGTTTTTCAGGCTGGTGGCGTAGAGTGCGTCGAACACCATGGCTTCGGTGGGGCACAGCTCTTCGGCGCCGCCGGCGAGCATCAACGGCAGGCGGCCGAACTTGATCGCCTCATAGGCATAGCCGATGCCCTGGCTGCCGCTGGTGCAGGCGCTGGAGGTAGGGATCAGCCGCCCGGTGAGGCCAAAGAAGATGCTGATATTTGCCGCTGTGGTGTGCGGCATCATGCGCACGTAGGAGTTGGCGTTCAGCCCCTCGGCGACTGAGTTCAGCAGCATATTGCCGAACGCCTTGATCTCGTCGGTGCTGCCGGTGGACGAGCCACAGGCCACGCCCATGCGTCCGTCCTTGATCGACTCGTCGCCGAGCAAGCCGGCGTCCCGCAACGCCTGCTCCGCCGCCCACACCGCCAGGCGCGAGACGCGGCCCATGCTGCGCAGTTGCTTGCGCGTCCAATGGGCGGGCACGACGAAATCGTCGATCGGCCCGGCCAGGCGCGTGTTCAATTCGGTAAAGCGGTCCCACTCATCCATGCGGCGGATGCCGCTGCGGTTGGCGCGAAAGTTGGCCGAGATGGTCTCCCAATCGCCGCCCAGGGAGGTCATGCCGGCCATGCCGGTGACGACGACGCGTTTCATCAGCACAGGCCTCCATTCACGGCCAGGACCTGGCGCGTGATATAGCCCGCCTCGGCCGACATCAGGAAATTCACCGCGCCGGCCACCTCTTCCGGGGTGCCCATGCGCTGCGCCGGGATCATCTTCATCAGCTCTTCCACGGGCACGTTTTCATCCAGCATCGCCGTGTCGATCAAACCGGGAGCCACGCAATTGACGGTGATCTTGCGTTTGCCCAGCTCAATGGCCAGGGCCTTGGCTGCGCCAATCAGGCCGGCTTTCGAGGCGCTGTAATTGACCTGGCCGCGGTTGCCGATCAAACCGGAAACCGACGTAATGCAGACGATACGCCCGGCCGCGCGACGACGAATCATCGGCATTATCACCGGGTGCAGCACGTTGTAGAAACCGTCGAGGTTGGTGCGCATCACCACGTCCCAATCCTCTTCCGACAGGGCCGGAAACGCACCGTCACGGGTCAGGCCGGCGTTGAGCACCACGCCGTAATAGGCGCCATGTTGCTCCACATCCGCCTCAAGGATTTCCTTGCACAGCGCGCGATCCGCCACATCGAATTGCAACACCCGCGCCTGGCGGCCCAGGGCTTCAACCTCAGCCTGCACCGCATCGGCGTCGGCACGGCCGCTGCGGCAGTGCAGCACGATGTCATGCCCGGCCTGGGACAGGCGCAGCGCGATGGCGCGGCCGATGCCACGGCTGGAGCCGGTGACCAGTACGGATTCAGTCATGGCGTTACGTCCTTCGATTCTTCTAAATAATTGGCCGCCTGGGGCGGTCGAAATACATTCAAGCGGGCGCTGGCCTGGATACCGTCACCGGTCAGGTGACATTCGAACACACCCATGCCGTTGTCGTCTTCCAGGGATCGCAGGCCGTGGATGCTCAGCTCGGTGCCTGCCGGGAAAGACGCCACGTTGCATTCGAACTTACGTGTGCCGAGCAGGAAGCCCAGCGCCACGGCTTGACCTTTCTGGCGCGCGTGGCAACCGGCGTAGGCGGCGACGCTTTGCGCCATCAACTCGATGCCGACCCAAGCCGGCAGGCTGCCGTCCGGGCGGTTGAACAGGCCGCCGGGCTTGACGAGGGTGCAGGTGCGGATCTGCTCTTCATCGAACGACAGCACCTGGTCGATCAGGATCATGTCGCCCGCGTGGGGCAGCAGTTCGGCGAGTGGCCAATCGATCATGGGGCCTCTCCGATAATCAGGCTGACATTGTTGCCGCCGAAGGCAAACGAGTTGCTCATCAGGCAGCGTTTTTCCAGGGTGGCGCCGGCGGTAGCCCAGTGCAAGGCGGGCAGCGCGGGGTCGGGCTGGCCGTCCCACACATGCGGCGGCAGCCGATTGTGAACCAGGCTCAACCAGCAGAACGCCGCTTCCAGCGCGCCGGCTGCACCCAGGGTGTGGCCGCTCATGGGTTTGGTCGACGAGCACGCCACCCCTTCCGGGAACAGGCGGGCGACGGCCAGGCTTTCCATGGCGTCGTTGTGCTGGGTGGCGGTGCCGTGCAGGTTCAGGTAACCGATCTGCCCAGGCTGCAATTTGGCGCTGGCCAGGGCCTTGCGCATGGATTGCAATGCGCCTTTGCCGGTAGGCTCGGGGGCGGAGATATGGTGCGCATCGCAACTGGCGCCGCTGCCCAGCAGGGCGATGGGCGCAGGCTCTTTGCTCATCAGAAACAGCACCGCCGCTTCGCCGATGTTGATGCCGTCGCGGTTCACCGAAAACGGCTTGCAGCGCTCGTTCGACACCGCTTCCAGTGAGCTGAAACCGTTAAGCGTCAGCTTGCACAGGCTGTCGACGCCGCCGCAGATCACCGCATCGCACACGCCCAAGTCCAGCAGGCGCTGGGCACTCATCAACGCGCGGGCGCTGGACGTGCAGGCGGTGGAGATCACATAGGCCGGGCCGCTCAATTGCAGCCAGTCGACGAGGAAATTCGCCGGGGCGCTGAGCTCCTGTTGCTGGTAGTCGTAGTCGTTGGGGAACTGATGGTCGCGCAGGTAATGGGCGATGCCGCGACTGGCCTCATCGATTCCCGAGGTGCTGGTGCCCAGCACAATACCGACCCGCGCTGCGCCGTGGCGCTGGATCGCCAGGCGGATCTCGCCCTCGATCTGCAAAGCGGCCTCCAGCAGCAACTGGTTATTGCGACTGCTTTGCTGGCCCAATTCGGGCGGGATGGTTGCCAAGTCGCCTTTCACGGCGCCCACCGGCAACACGCGCTCCGGCACCCAGCCGCTTTCGGGGCGCATGCCAGAGCAGTCGCCGGCAAACAGGCTGCGGCTGACCTCGTCCTGGCCACGACCGAGGGCGCAGATCACGCCGAGGGCGTTGAGGTAGGCGCTCATCGGGCCGCTCCAAGTGGCGTGATGCGATAGCTCAACGGCTGCCCGCTGATGTTCACGCGAAAGACCTCAGACGATTGATACACGATCTGCCAACGGCCCGGCAGAGTGCGCGTCAAGTCCATCGCCTGCGCGCTGGGGTACAGCGCGCGCAGGTCATCCGGCGAGGTCAGCGCGAACAGCAACGCGGCAAACAACTCACGGGCCTGGGGATTGGGCGGCAGCAAGCCATCGGCCTGCCATTCGCCATTGATCAGCTTCTGACGGGCCTGGGGGATGCCCAGCGGGTCCATCATAGACCAACGAATGCCCGCGCCTTCGCGCTGGATCACCAGCAGCCAGTCCTGGCTCTGGCCGTCGGCCAGGCGCTGCACATGCAGTTGCAGCGGCAAGGCCAGGGTTGGGGGTTTCTCGGGCAGCGGCGGTTGGCTGGCGCAGGCGCTCAGCAGCAACAGGCAACCGATCAAGAGCCAGCGCATCATGGTGCGGCACCCGCCAAGGGTTTGCGTGCCACGCAGTTGACCAGGGTTTCTTCGCGCTGGCCCACCGGCGGCGCCTTGCGCAGGCCCCAGCGTTCCAGCAGGCCGAAGTCGCTGGAGCGGCTCCACCACAAGTACGGGTACGAGACGTTCTGTGGGCCGAATTCAAAACCCTGCTCGCGGAGCATCTCCAGGTATTCTTCGGCGCTTTTTTGCACATGCATTGGGTGGCGGAACAGCCAGCGGATTACCCAGGTGTCGATATAGGCTTCGGTGGATTCGGCAAACAACAGATAGCCGCCGGGCTTGAGCACGCGGTAGAACTCTTTGAGGGCGCGGTGCTGTTCAACCAGATGGTGGAAGGTCTGGTGGCAGAACAGGATGTCGACGCTGGCGTCCGGCACGTCGAGGGTGGCGCAGTCGCTGCCGATCAGTTCTACGCTCAAGCCTTGGCGCGTGGCCTCAACCTGGCTCAACGCCAGGCTGTGGGGGTCGGCGTCCAGGCCTATCAACCGTGAAGGCGCAAATACCTGCTGCAACAGCGTGAAGGATTTGCCTTGTCCGCAACCGGCATCCAGCAATACCGGCGCCTCAGGCAATGGCTCCGTGAACAGGCTGCGCAAGTCGTTGATCGCCACGCGCAACACGCGATGCTGCCAGGTGTGACTGCGCAGGAACCAGAGGCCGAATTTGGTTTCTTCGACGTAGTGCTTACTTAAATAGTTTTTATCAAGAGTAGGACTGCTCATACCGGCTCACTCGCACAAATCTCCGACAACATCCGCAACCGCCGCTTGGGCTCACTCACAAACGGGTTGCGCTCATCCCACGCGTAGCCGGCGAGGATCGCACTGATCATCCGACGAATCTCCGGCGAGCTGCTCGGATGGAAAATCACATCCTGGAAGGTCCCGGCGTACCAGCCTTCGACGTAGCAGCGGAAGGTGTCGACGCCACGCTTCAATGGCTCGGCAAATTCGGTTTGCCAGTCCACGGTCTCGCCGTTGAGCTGACGGTGCAGCACACCGGCCGCCATGCTCGCCGAACGCATGGCGATGGTCACCCCGGAAGAGAAGACTGGGTCGAGGAACTCCGCTGCGTTGCCCAGCAGTGCAAAGCCCGGCCCGTGCAGGCTTTTGACATTGGCCGCGTAGCCGCCGATGGTCCGCGCCGGTGTATCCCATACCGCGTTTTTCAGCACGCCGGACAGGCTTGGGGTTTCGTCGATAAAACCGCGCAGGCAGGCGTCGAGGTCACTGTCGCGGCCGTCGAAGTGCTGTTTGGCCGCGACCACACCCACCGAGCAGCGACCGTTGCTGAACGGGATGGTCCAGAACCAGATATCGCGCTGCGTAGGATGGGTGGTGACCAGAATCTTGGTGCGATCGAAGCCTGGGTGTTCGATGCGGTCCTCGACGTGGGTGAACACCGCCTGGCGCACCGGAAAGTCCGACGGCACGTCCAGCTCCAGCAGGCGCGGCAGCACGCGGCCGTAGCCGCTGGCATCCAGCACGAACTTGGCCTTGAGGTGATACTCGCTGCCGTTTTCGCGGCGCACGTGCAGGTAGCGGGATTCGCCTTTGAAATCCACGCCGACGATGGTTTCGCCATAGCGGATTTCCACACCCTGCAGCGCGGCCTGATCGGCCAGCAGCTTGTCGAACTCGCCGCGCTGGACTTGGAAGGTGGTGGGCTTGCCGTTGCTGAACGTATCGCCGAAATCAAACGCGCTGTAGCGCTCGCCCCAGGCGAACGCAGCACCGGTTTTCACCTGGAAACCCGCGGCCTGCACGGCCTCCAGCATGCCGGCTTCTTCGATAAAGTCGATGCAGTGGGACAGCAGGCTTTCGCCAATCGAGAACCGCGGGAAATGCTGGCGCTCGACGATCAATACATCATGCCCTTTGCGCTTGAGCAGCGCGGCGGCGATGGCCCCGGAGGGGCCGGCACCGATCACCACCACCTGGCGACGTTCCATTTCAACTGTGGGCACGAGGGCTCCTTGCCACATTGGCGATAATCACATTCATAAGGCGTGCTTCTGTTGCCCGGCCCAAGGCGCCAGCATAAAGCTGAATGCCAGGCCGAGGCTGACCGATAAGCCGAAATTACTCACTGCCGGCGTGCTGGACACCGCCAGCAGGCCAAACGACAACCAGGTCGTCAGCGCCGCCAGCAATGTGCCCAACAGGCTGACCGCAGGGCCGCCGATTTGCTCGCGCATCAGGATCGCGTAGTCGACGCTGATGGCCGTGACCAACAGCAGGCCGAACAGGCTGAACAGCGTCAGCGGCTGGCCCAGCCAGCCGAGGCTGGCCAGGCTGCACAGGGCTGCCAGCAGCGGCAGGGCGACAATGCGCAAGGCGCCGCCGAAGCCGAATGGCAGGATCAACAGCAGCACGATCAGCACGCACGACATCAACTTCAATTCGGCGGCGCTGATCTGCGTGTCGGCGAACACGCGGTTCAAGTCGCCCAGACGGTCGACCAATTGCACGCCCGGCAAATCCAGCGCTTGCACCCGCAGCAGCGCCGGGTTGTTCAAGCCCTGCAGACTGACCATCGCCGCCACGCCGCCGTCGACCGGACCAAGCCACAGGGTGCGCCAAGGTTCGGCCAACGGGCCCACCAGTGCGCTGTCGATGTCTTCGGTGGGCAGCGCTTGCAGTTGCGCCACTTCGGCTTGCAGGGCGCTGGCGGGGACGCCGAGGTCCAGCAGCGGCTGCCAATGTTCCGGGAGTTTATTCAGCGCATCACGCAGCTGTTGTTGCTCGGCGGGCAGGCTGACCAGTTGGTTGAGCGCCAGGTAGCCCTGGAGTTTGTCCATGTTCACCAACTGATCCAGGCGCTGGCCCAAGGCTGCCTGGCGCTCCAGCAACTGCTGCTGATTGTCCGCGCGTACCAGGAAGAACTGGCTGGTGGGCTGGAACCCGGTAATGCGTGCCACGGCCTGCGCTTCCTGCAGCAATTGCGGCGGTGCACCGATCCATTGGCGAATGTCGTTTTTGCTGTTCAGGTGCCACAGGCCGCCCGCGCAAAACAGCAGCAGCAACGCCAGCAGGACGGGGCTCGGCACGCGCTTGAGTAACGAGGCGCGTACCAGCCACAGGCATTCAGCGATGCGCAGCGGCCATTGCGCCGGGCGCAGTTCGACACCCTTGAGCAGCGCCGGCAACAGGCACACGGCAGACAGGTACGCACCGACCAGGCCGGCAGCGGAGAACACTGCAATCTGGGTCAGTGCCGGGAACGGCGTCCAGGCCAGCGCCAGGTAACCGATGCAACTGGTCGCCAGGCTCAGGCTCAGTCCCGGCAGCGTCAGACGCAACGCCGGCCAACTGCGCCACGGCTGCAGGCTCCAGCTTTTCGACAGATAGTGCAGCGGGTAATCCACCGCCACGCCGATCAGGCTGGAACCCAATACCAAGGTCATCACATGCATATGGCCGAACAGTGCCACACAGGCCACCGCGCCAAACAGCATGCCCACCAGCACCGGCACAAAGGCCAGCAGCACGCGCCAGCGCCGGAACGCAAGCAACAGCAACAACAGGATGCCGACGGTAGCGCCGCCGCCCACCCAGGTGATTTCCCGCGTGGCCTGCTGCTGGCCATTGGCGGCGTAGAGCAAGCCGCTGGCGGCGAGCAATTGCGCGCCTTGCCCGCTGGCCTGTTCGCGGCTGACCTGGAGCAGGTCTGCCACGTGCAGCGGCAGTGTCATGTCGAAGGCATTGCCGGTGGTGCGTGCACGCAGTAGCACCCAGCTTTTGCCGTCGGCATCGGCGATCAACGCGCCGCTGCCGATATCCAGTTGCACCGAGCCGTGTTGCGGCTGGCTGTTCTGGATACGCCCGGTCAGGCCCAGCCAGTCGTCCTGGCTCGGCACCAGGCTGAACCCGGTGAAGGGGTCGAACAGCGCTTGTACGCGCTGCTGGATAAACGCGTCGGGCTGTTTAACCAGTTGCTCACGGTCCTTGGCCGAGAGCATCGCCAGGCGGCCGCGCAGCAATTGCTCGCGCAGCGCCGGCAAGTCGGCTTGCAGGTTCCACTGCACCTTTTCAAACAGCCCACTGGCCTGCCAGCGCTCGCCTAACTGTTGCGCCACGGCGACGGCTTGCTGGCGGTCGGCATGCCCCACCAACACCAACATCTCGCGGTTCAGCGGCTCTTGCATGCGCTGTTCGGCTTGCTGTTCCAAGGCGTCCGGCGTGTTGCCCGGCACCAGTTCCATCAGGTTGGCCGACAAGGGCGCACCGTGGCGCCACTGCCAGCCGGCCAGGGCAAGCACGGCCACCAGCAGGATCAGGAACAGGCGGGGCAGCAGGCGTTCACTGGGCAAAATCGTGTTGCTCCGCTTCGCTCAACGGCAGGTCGGCGTGGCTGTCCTGCATGCGCAGCACGGTGCTGTCGCCCTGGGTTTCCAGCAATTCGATGTTCTGCACCAGGTCGCCACCGTCGATATTGATCTGGGTGAACACCTGCTTGAGCAGCAGCGAGCGCGGGACCAGGGTCAATGTCCATTGCTTGGCCTCGCCTTGCAGGTGCAATTCGAAGTCACGCTGCAAGCCGCTGCTGTCACCCTGCAGCACCGCAAGGAACAGGCGGTTCTGTTCGGCGCCGGCGCTCTTGTTCGGCAGCAGTTGCCAGCCGTTGGCGTCGCGGCGGGCAATACCTTGGGCGCTGATGCGGTAGTCCTGTTGCAGCGGGGTCTTCAGCAGCCACAGCAGGCCGTGGTCCTTGGCGAGCACGAAGGTGCCTTTGCTGACCAGCGGCTGGGGCAGGGCACGCAGGTGTTTTTCCTGGGTGAAGCTGCCGTGGATCACTGAGGGTTTTGCAAGTTGGTCGCTCAGTTGTTGCAAGTCAAAAGCATGTGCACTAAAGCTCAGGAAAAAACCGATCAAAAATGTGGGAGCGGGCTTGCCCGCGATGAGCCTGAGGGCGCTGCGTAGTGTCCGGCGGATCGCGTTATCGTTGAAGTCCATCGGGGGCAAGTCGAGTCGTCGCACCGCCCCTCCCACATGTAATTTCATTTCAGGGCCCTTTCGACGGCGTTGGTGAAGACTTTGGGGGAAGCCAGTTGCATCTCGCGCGTGGCGATTTCAACCGCGACTTGCACGGTGCTGGCACGGGTCAAACGCTCGCCACTGGCGAGGTCGGTGATCAGGTAATTAACCTTCAAGCGGTTCTCCCACTCCACCAGGCTGGCGCGCACGTTGATCGTCTGGCCGAACACGGCGCCGCGCACGTAGCGCAGTTGCATGTCGATCACCGGCCAGGCGTAGCCCGATTCGAGCATCGCCGTGTAGTTGTGGCCGATCTTGTCCAGCAGCGCGCAGCGCGCCACTTCCAGGTACTTCACGTAGTGCCCGTGCCACACGACGTTCATGGTGTCGACGTCAAAAAACGGCACGAGGATTTCGGTGTCGCTGTGCAACACGCCCTGGCTACGCATGCAGCCTCCAGTGTTGCTCGGCGATGCGTTGCAGGCACAGGCGCAGTTCGCCTTCCAGCGCGCGGTCTTCGATGACCGGCGGGAAGTCCTTGGCCAGTTCGTCATGCATGGCGGCCAGGGCTGGCGGCAGCGGGCGCGCCTCCTCGGCCTGGGCCCGCAGCCACACGCCTTGGTTGGCGGCGAGCAGGGTTGCGGCGGCGACCTGTTCGGTCAGTTCCAGTACGCGGATCGCATCGCGGGCGGCGATGGTGCCCATGCTCACCTTGTCCTGGTTGTGGCACTCGGTGGAGCGCGAGAACACGCTGGCCGGCATGGTGTTTTTCAAGGCTTCGGCGGTCCAGGCGCTGGTGCCGATCTGCACCGCCTTGAAGCCGTGGTTGATCATTGCGCGGTCCGCCGGGGCGCCGGACAGGTTGCTCGGCAGGCCATGGTTGTAACGCACGTCCACCAGCAGCGCGAGTTGGCGGTCCAGCAGGTCGGCGACGTTGGCGACCAGGGTCTTGAGGCTGTCCATCGCAAAAGCGATATGCCCGCCGTAGAAGTGCCCACCGTGCAGCACGCGTTCTTCTTCGGCGTCGATGATCGGGTTGTCGTTGGCGCTGTTCAGCTCGATTTCGATAAACGAGCGCAGCCAGTTCAGGCTGTCCGCCAATACGCCGAGCACGTGGGGCGCGCAACGCAGTGAGTAACGGTCCTGCAGGCGATGCAGCGGCGCGGTCGGCGCATCGATCGCCAGGTCCTTGCGCAGCCAGGCGGCGACCTGCATCTGCCCTGGGTGCGGCTTGGCGGCGAACAGGCGCTCGTCGAAGTGCTCCGGGTTGCCTTGCAGCGCCACCACGTTCAACGCGGTAATGCGCGTGGCCAGTTGCAGCAGGTAGTCGGCGCGGGCGAAGGCCAGGCACGCCAGGCCGGTCATCACGGCGGTGCCGTTCATCAGCGCCAGGGCTTCCTTGGGGCGCAGGACCAGCGGCTCCCAACCCAGCTCACGGTGCACGTCGGCCGCCTGGCGACGTTCGCCACGGAACATCACTTCGCGTTCGCCGGACAGGGTCGCAGCCACATAGGACAGCGGCGTCAGGTCGCCGCTGGCGCCGACCGAGCCTTCTTCCGGGATCAGCGGCAGTACGTCGTGCTCAAGGAACGCATGCAGGCGCTCCAGCAACTCCACGCGCACACCGGAAACGCCGTGGCACAGCGACTGCAACCGTGCGGCCAGCACCGCGCGGGTGGCTTGGGCATCGAGCAACTTGCCCAGGCCGCAACCGTGGAAGGTGTACAAATGACGGGGCAGGGCCTCGACGTGCTGCAACGGCACCGCCACCACGCAAGAGTCGCCGTAGCCGGTGGTGACGCCGTAGATCACGCCTTCCTTGTCCAGCAGCGAGTCGAGGAACTGCGCGCCTTTGGCAATGCGTTGGCGATACGCGGCGTCGCCCTGCAATTGGGTCGGCGCCTGACGGTTGGCCAGGGCCAGTACGTCTTCGATGCGCAAGGCGCGTTCGCCAAAGGTTACCGGCTCAAGATGCGTCGTCATCGGTCTTCCAGAAAGGGTAAAAGTTGAACCATTGTTGGGGCGCTTCCAGGCAGAACTGGCCCAGGCGTGCGGCGTAGTGCGCGGTCCACAGGGCGATGACCTGCTCGCGGGTGTTGCGTTTCCATTCGATCGATTCGGCGAAAGGCTCAATGCTCAGGCGATAGCGGCTTTTGTGCTTGAGGCACATCAGCAGGTTCACTGGGCATTTGAGCAAACCGGCCAGCAGCCACGGGCCTTGAGGGAAGGCGGCGTCATGGCCGAGGAAGTCCACGCGCACCGTGCGCCCGCCATGCAGTGGCACGCGGTCGCCGGCGATGGCCAGCCATTCGCCGTCGTCCAGGCGCTGGCTGAGCAGCAGCATGGTGGCCGGGTCCAGCTCGCTGACCTGGATCAGGCGCAAGTGGGTGGCGCCGGCTTCGCCCAGCAGGCGGTTGAATTGCTCGGCGTGCTTGGTGTGCACCAGCACGTTCATGGTGACTTGTTCACCGATCTCGGCGAGCGCGCGACACACTTCGAGGTTGCCCAGGTGTGCACCCACCAGCATCTGCCCGCGCCCGCCGCGCAGCTTCCCGCGCAATTGCGCCGGGTCGTTGATCTCGATCTGTTCCAGGCGCAGCTTGCCGTTCCACACGTCGAGTTTGTCGAGCAGTGAATCGGCAAACGCCATGAATTGGCCGAAGACTTTCCAGTGGGTGGGCCGCAGTTCCTCGCGCCCGCTCCACTCGGCCAGGCGCTGCTGGTATTGCCAGGCGCTCCGGCGTGCGGTGCGGCCGAACAGGAAAAAATACAACACGATGCCGTACAACAGCGGGCTCAACACGCGGCGGCCAAGGACCTTGGCGGCAAAGGCGGTGAGCTTCATCAGCCGGTAGCTGCCGCGCTCTTCGCGGTCGGCCCAGTGCTTGGTGCTGTCGCTCATGCCTGCCACCGTCGCCACAGGATCATCGGCGCGCGCACCAGCATGCCGAAGAACAACCGGGTGTGCATCGCCGAGATGCGCACGTTGTCCCGGAACAGGCGGAAGTGCGACAGGCCATCGGCGGGGTAGTGCACCTGGGTCGGCAGCCAGCGCATCGGCTGGTTGCGCCAGGCCAGGCGCACCAGGATGTCCGAGTCGAAATCCATGTGCGTGCCGATGTAGGCCGAGTCCATCAGCGCCAGCACCGGCGCCAGCGGGTAGACGCGAAAGCCGCACATCGAGTCGCGGATCTGCAACGACAGGGTGTTGATCCACACCCACACGTGGGTCAAGTAGCGCGCGTACAGGCGGCCTTTGGGCACGCTGTCGTCGTATTCCGGGTAGCCGCAGATGATCGCGTCGGGGTGCCGGCGCGAGGTGTCGATAAAGGTCTCGACTTCGCGCAGGTCGTGCTGGCCGTCGGCGTCGACTTGCAAGGCATGGCTGAAGCCCTGGCGTGCGGCTTCGCGGAAACCGGCCATGACGGCGCCGCCCTTGCCCTGGTTGCTTGGCAGGGTCAGCAGGGTGACGTTATCCAGGGTCGCCAATTGCGCCAGCACGGCGGCGCAGGCCGGGCTGCTGCCGTCGTCGACCAGCAGGCAGGGCAGGCCGCTGCTCAACAGGCTGTGGACCACGGCGGGTACGGCGGCTTCGTGGTTGTAGACCGGGATCAGGGCGCAGGGGTTATGCATGAAATGGCCCCCTGTGGCGAGGGAGCTTGCTCCCGCTGGGCTGCGCAGCAGCCCCAACACAGGCGACCGAAATCATCCTGGTACAGTGCGGTGCCTGGGTTGGGAGCGCTTCGCACTCCAGCGGGAGCAAGCTCCCTCGCCACAACAGCTTATGCATGCGCTGGCTCCAGTTGAATCCGGCCGCTGGAGCAGGCGGCGACGCCATTGCGATACGCAAAGTAAAGCTTGCTGCGCTCCGGGTCGAAGCGCAGGTGCAGTTCGATCGCATCGCCCGGCCGCACCAGTTGCTGGAACTTGAGCACTTCCATACCGGCAAAGGTCGGCGGCACATCGAGCAGTTGCTGGCCCAGGTTGAAGGCCCATTCCACCTGCACTACCCCCGGCAGCACCGGCGTGACCGGGAAGTGCCCGCTGAAATAGGCCAGGTCCGGCGGCACGCTCAGTTGCACGGTCCATTCGCCATCGGTTTCGACGTGCTCCAGCACTTCCGGCGCCTTCGGCCGAGGCGCCAACAGCAGCGCCTCGACATCGGCCTGTGGCAGCTTGCCCTGGCTGTTCAGGGGAAGCTGTCTCAGCAGTCGCCAGCGCCGTGGCAGCGCCAGGGCTTCGCAATGTTGGCTCAAATGCTGGCGCAGGGTCTGGGTGAGCGTGCGTCGCCCCTGATTGCGCAGAGCATGCAGGCCCTCGGCGCTCAACACCACCAGCGCGCCGAGAGAGGCGCGGTTTTCCTGCACCACGCCCAGCCGGCTTTCCGCGACCCACGGGTGGGCCATCAGCGCGTTTTCCAGCATGGGCAGGGAGATGCGTTTTTCTTCCAGCTTGACGATGCGATCCAGGCGGCCCAGCAGTTCGAAACGGCCATCGGAATGAATGCGTGCCGCGTCGGCGGTTTGTTCGACATGCCCCGCAGGCAGATACGGCGAGGCGATGCGCAGGGCGCCGTCGGCATCCTGGCTCAGGTGCACGTCGGCAAACGGCTGCCACGGCTGCGCACCCTGGCGCCAGGCGATACCACCGGTTTCCGAGCTGCCGAGGATCTCTGTCGGCCATTGTTGCAAGCGGTCGTACAGGCTGCCCGCGGCTTCCACCGGCAGCGCGCCGCCGGACGAAAACACCCGCGACACCTGGCTCAGCGCGGGCCAGTCAAGGTTGTCACCCATGCGCTTGAGCAACGCCGGGCTGGCGACCCAGGCAAATTGCGTGTGCTCGCGGCTGGCGCGCTGCAAGTCTTCGGGGAAGGCCAGTTGTTTGCGCACAAAAGTGCGGCCGGCGCACAGCGGCCACAGCACGCGGAACAGCAAGCCGTAGATGTGTTGGGTGGCGACGCTGCCGATGATGCAGGCGTCTTTGAGGTCCGGGCCCCACAAGGTTTCCAAGGCCTCGACCTCGTTGGCCAGTTGGCGCAGGGTCTTGTCGATGCGCTTGGGTTCGCCGCTGGAACCGGAGGTGCACAGGCTCAGTTGGCACGCGTCCAGGTCGAGGGCGGCAGCGCTCAGTGGTGCCTGGTACAGCGCATCCAGGTCCTCAGCTTCGGTCAGCCAGGCGTCGACGGCTTCATCCCAGCGTTGGCGGGTCTGAGGTTGCAAGTCGGCGGGCAGCAGCACGCTGACGCCGGCCCGCCACGCGCCCAGCAGGGCCACCGCCAGCAGGCCTGCATCTTCCAGGTACACGGCCAGGCGCCGGATACCCCGCGCTTGCAGGCCCGCCGCCAGGCTCAGGGATTGCTCCCACAGCTGGGCGTGACTCATTGCAGGTTCGGTGGTGACCGAACGCTGTTCCAGCGGCTCAAGCAGCAAGTGCTCAAGTTTCAACCCATTCATACGCGGCCTCGAACCCTTTGTCGTACCAGCCATTCCACGGCAAACAACAGCCCCATCAACCCGTAGGCAATCAGGCCGTTGTACAACGTCCACCAGCTCAGCGGCGCCCACAGGGTGAGGGCGGCGGCGAGCAGGCCATTACACAGAAAAAACACGCTCCACACCACGGTCACCCGGCGGGTATACACGACGGCATGGGGCGGCAACACAGGATCGGTCATGCGCGCCAGGCGCTCGACCATCGGCGGGCCGTACTTGAGGCTCAAGCCGAACAGCGCCAGCATGAACGCACTGACCAGGCTCGGGTACCACCGCAGCAGGCGGGGGTTGTCGAACCAGGCCAGCAGCAGGCAGAACACGATCACCGCCAGTGCCATCCAGCGGCTGCCGGGGCGTCGTGCACCGGTCAGCGCACGCAGCAGCCATAGGCCGCCCAGCAGCAGGCCGAATTGCCATGGCGCAAAGTGTTCGGTGCCGTAATACACCGCAAAAGGGTACAGCAGCCCCGCCAGCAGCAGGCCAAGGCCGATCAGCCGGCTCATGCGGCAGGCTGGACCAGACGGTACACCGCCTCAACCACGTCGTTCACCGTACGCACCGCCTTGAATTCCTCGGCGGCGATCTTCTTGCCGGTCTGGCGCTTGATATGGTCGATCAAGTCGACGGCATCGATGCTGTCGATTTCCAGGTCCTGGTACAGGTTGGCGTCAAGGGTGACGCGTTCCGGCGGCAGTTCAAACAGTTCCACCAAGGCGTCGCGCAAGGTGTTGAAAATATCGTCACGAGTTTGCATGGTCCGGTCTCAAGCTGCCTGTCTGGCCGTGACGAACGCCGCAAGGCTGGCCACGTTGGTGAAGTGATTGCGCGTGTCCTTGGCGTCGGCGTCGATCTTGATGCCGTACTTTTTCTGGATCGCCAGGCCCAATTCCAGGGCGTCTACCGAATCCAGGCCGAGGCCTTCGCCGAACAGGGTTTGCTCGCTGCCGATGTCGTCGACGCCGATGTCTTCCAGGCCCAGGGCCTCGATGATCAGCATCTTTATGTCGTGCTCAAGGCGGTGTTGGTCGCTCATCTTCGGCGAGCTCCTTAATAAAATAGTGATGCAGGTAATCGTTGAGCTTGCGTGAGGCCTGAGGCGCGGGGCCCAGTGTTGCGAACGCCTGTGGTTCTATATCGGCACCCACGCGCAAACTGAAGTGAAAGCGGCATTTTGGGATGCGATACCAGGGTTCGGCCTTGGTCAGCGTGGTGGGGCTCACCTTGATCACCACCGGGGTGATGATTGTCGCACCCCGCAGTGCAATGGCGGCGCCACCGCGATGAAAGGCAGGCGCCGCGCCGGGTGTGGTGCGGGTGCCTTCAGGGAAAATGATCAGCGTCTGGCCTGCGCGCAGGGCGTCGGCGGCGGCATCGAGCATGTCCGAACTGCCGTCATTGCTGATGTAGCCTGCGTCGCGCACCGGGCCACGCATGAACGGGTTTTCGAACAGGCTCTGCTTGACCACGCAGTTGGTCTGGCGCATCAGGCCGATCAGGAACACCACGTCGATCAGCGACGGGTGGTTGGCGATGATCATCTGGCCCGGGCGGCCGAGTTTTTCCGCGCCTTCGACGCTGTAGGTCAGCACACCGGCGCGCTGCATCAGGCGGATAAAGAACCAGAACAGTTTGCTGATGGTGTGGCGGGCACGGCGCTGGTGTTTTTCGGCGCTGCCTGGCAGGCAGCCGAGCAGCGGAAATACCAGCAAACGCAGGCACAGCCCACCGATACCGAACACAAAGAAACTGGCGGCGGTGGCGAACAGGCGCCAGTAGTAAGCGTCCCGTGGCTTGTCGTTCACGGCTTGCGTTGCCAGTTCCATACTCGGTTCTTCCAGGCATGTTGGCAGGCACCCTGATCAGTGAGCAGGGTGCGCAGCAGGTTCAGGGCGTGGGGCCACTGGGCTTGTGTGAGTTGGACACCGCCGCTGTTTAGTTCCAGTTGCCACTCGTCGCCCGGTGTCAGCAACAGGCCGAGGGCGTAGGGGAAGGGCACGTCAACGATCCAACTGGCGTAGGCGGCAGGCGGCTGCTCTTCGGTAATCACCAGCAAAACGGCCGGCGCGCCTTCGTTGAGCAGCGCGGCGGCTTCGAGCATGCCGTGTTCCAGGCCGTCGCCTGCGGCGGCGAGGGCGGTCATTTCGCTGGTTTCATTGCGCAGGATCGACCACAGGCCTATCACCGCGTTGTGCACCGACAGGCTGAACTGGGTCGGCGACAGTGGCTGGTCGTTGGCCAGGTCGCTGAGGATATCGAGGGTGCGTGGGGTTTCGCCATGCCGGGAGATAAACACCAGCGGCAAGTCTTCCAAGCCCTCAGCCAGCGGCCAGCCCACACTGAATGCCATGCGCGCCAGGCGGCTGAGGCGGCGACGTTGCATGGCGGGTAGGAACGAGACGTCGGGGGAGGCTTCGCTTGCAGGCAGCAACACCGGGGCCTGGCACCAGGCGTGCCAGTCGTCCGCACTCTCCAGGCCAGGGGCCCAGGCGCGCCATTGGGCGATGTTGAAAGTGATCACTGAGACGTTATCCCGCCCCTGCGGGCTTCCATGTGCGGCAGTTGGCCCCGAATACCGGGACAGGGAGCAATAGCCGAATGGCGCGCATTATCCCGGTGCCGTGGGGTTCTAGCAAACTTTGGTAAAGAATTGTGCATAGGGAATTACAAATAGATGAAAAAGATTTACAGATTTTCCTTCACCTGGGGCTGGGATGGTGCGTGGGACGGTTCTTTTTAACCTGTGAGCTGTGTATGACAGCCAGATCGCCAATGGTTCGTGATGCAGCAGTGCATGGATGAACGAGGTAGCTAACAGGCGCTTTTGCCCTCTACACTCGGACATTCATTGATACACGGAGGTTTTTCCATGCGGCGTGTGGTGTTCAATCAGAAAGGCGGCGTGGGCAAGTCCAGCATCGCCTGCAACCTGGCGGCGGTGAGCGCCAGCGAAGGCTATCGAACCCTGTTGGTGGACCTCGATGCACAAGCCAATTCAACCCAGTACCTCACCGGGCTGACCGGCGACGATATACCGATGGGCATTGCCGAATTCTTCAAGCAGACCCTGTCTTCCGGGCCGTTTTCGAAGAAAAACCGGGTGGATATCTACGAAACCCCCTTCGACAACCTGCACGTCATCACCGCGACCGCCGAATTGGCGGACCTGCAGCCCAAGCTTGAGGCCAAGCATAAGATCAACAAGCTGCGAAAGCTGCTGGATGAGCTGAGCGAGGATTACGACCGGATTTACCTGGATACGCCACCGGCGCTGAATTTCTATGCGGTTTCGGCGTTGATCGCCGCTGATCGTGTACTGATTCCCTTCGATTGCGACAGCTTCTCGCGCCAGGCGTTGTATGGCCTGCTGGCTGAAATCGAAGAACTGAAGGAAGACCACAACGAAGGCCTGGAAGTGGAAGGCATCGTGGTCAATCAGTTCCAGGCCCGGGCGAGCCTGCCCCAGCAGATGCTGGATGAATTGATTGCCGAAGGCTTGCCGGTGCTGCCGGTGTACCTGGCCAGTTCCGTGCGCATGCGTGAGTCGCACCAGGAGAACAAACCCCTGATCCACCTGGACCCACGGCATAAGCTGACGCAGCAGTTTGTGGAGCTGCATAACCTGCTGGAAAACGCGTGATCTAAACGACAACACAACACCCTGTGGGAGGGGGCTTGCTGCCGATTGCGGTGCTTCAGTCACAGATGTACTGACTGACACACTGCTATCGGGAGCAAGCCCCCTCCCACATTTTTATCGCGTTTCGGCAGATGGAAATGGATGTGTCCCACACAGTCTGTAGGACGGGTCTGGCAATGGGGGTTGTGTCTTGTAACGTTGCCTACAGGTAAGCCAGAATCCGCTGGCTTGTGCGTCTGGATGGGCGTCTCTAAGGTTCCTGGGTCGCTGAATGTTCAGTGATCGGGTTTAGTAGCCCGTGGTGAGACGTGCAGTAATTCGTCAATCAGGACCTTCCTGAACTTGACGGTGGCTGTACGGAGGGCGCTTTCGGGCGCGCCGGTTGCGTCTCCCCGGTCTACTAACCTGCGTACAGCTGCCACCCTCCGTTTAGTAGCGGTTGGCTGCGGCTCCTGCTCGGAGACGATCCATGGTTAACCTTTATACCGTTGCACCCAACCTCCCCACCGAAACCCTCATCCTCAACAGCTACGAAACCTTCTCCTCCGTCCGAACCCTGTTGCTCAACCTGTCCAACGACCTCAGCGGCGAACACCGCGACGTTGCCTTGGCCATCCACCAATTGAGCGAACTGGGCGTACTGCTGGTCAGCCAGATGATGGACCGTGAAGCCCCGCTGGCCTCAAGGTAAAGCGCGGTCAAAATGTGGGAGGGGGCTGGGTGGTTTTCAAGGTCGAGTTACACGCCCTGGCTACGCAACCAGCTCATCAACTGCGGCAATGGGAACGCTCCGCTCTGGCGGGCCACTTCGCGGCCGTTCTTGAACAGAATCAAACTGGGGATCGAGCGAATCCCCAACTGCGCCGACAGCTGTTGATTGGCCTCGCTGTCCAGCTTGGCCAAGCGGCACTTGCCCGCCAACTGCCCGGCCGCCTGCTCGAACACCGGCGCAAACGATTTACACGGCCCACACCAGTCGGCCCACACATCCACCAGCAACGGCAAATCGCCTTTGATCTGGCTGGCGTAATCGCCTTGCTTCAGCTCAAAAGGCTTGTTCAGTAAAACCGGCTGCTTGCAGCGCCCGCATTTGGGCGCATCGCCCAGGCGTTCACCGGGTATGCGGTTGAGGCCGTTGCAATGAGGGCAGGGGATTACAAGCGGTTCGGACATGATGGGCTCCTTGGGTGTTGCCAATGGACTGTATCTGGAGTCGGGCGAGGTGTTTATCAAGGCGGGGAGAGGGTGACTTATCCACTGACAGTTTTGCCCGTGCTGATGTGGGGTCGCCTATCTAGGCTGTCAGAGCCTGTTCTGTTTTGAACCATTGGTCTGTTTGCGATTATCGCAAATTGCGATATTCGGAATTCGAGTTTAACCTTCATAGCAAGATGCGATAAGGATGTTGCATGCGAGTGATCAGCGAGAAAAGGATCTGGGAAGCAAAGGAAAAGTGGCCACGGTCAGCAACCGCGTTGGATCAGTGGTATCGAGTAATGAAGCGAAATGCCCCCAAAGATTTCGCGGCGATGAAAGCCATGTTCCCCGCCACGGATAAGGTCGGGGAGTTTCACGTTTTCGATATTGGAGGCAATAAGCTGAGGTTGATTGCTGGCGTGGAGTATCAGGCGCAGCGCGTCTACATCAAGCATCTGATTGATCACCGCGATTATGAGAAAGATAAATGGAAGGAAAACATCAGATGAGCGCGCTTATGCGAGTAGCCGCCGAGCACTGGCAATTTGTTTCACCCGTGATGCGCAAACCAGAAAACGAGGCAGACTACGACGCGCTGGTATGTGGTTTGGACGAGTTGCTGAGCCTGATCGGTGAAAATGAAGACAGTCCGCTGATGAGCCTGGTGGATATCCTCAGTGACTGGATCGAAGCCTACGATCATAAGCACCGCCCAATGCCCGTCGCCAGTGGTGCTGATGTATTGCGCTACATGATGCGCGAACACAACCTCACTCAGAGCGACCTGCCGGGGGTTGGTGCCCAGTCGGTGGTCTCTGAGGTATTGAGTGGAAAACGCCAACTCAACATACGGCAAATTCGTTGGCTGGCTGAGCGCTTCGGCGTATCAGTAGAAACCTTCATTTAAAGGTTTACGACGAACAACTAATCTCCAAATGCTTGCCCCAATCCGGTGGCCGCTGCGCGTATTGCTCCATCCCCGCTTGTTCCTCGAACGGCTTTGACAGCACCTCATGCAACCGCCGCACTTCGCTGTAATCCCCTGACTCGGCGGCCGCGATAGCGTTCTGCGCCAGGTAGTTGCGCAGGATGTAAAGCGGGTTCACCGCATGCATCCGCGCACGGCGTTGTTCTTCGCTGTTGTCGCCATCCCGTTCAACGCGGGCCTTGTACTGCTCGGCCCAGGCATCAAACCCGGCCAGGTCGACAAAGTCATCGCGCAGCCGCGTCACCGCCAGCGCCGCGGGCTCATCCCCCAGGCGCCGGAAGAACAGCGTGTAATCCACGCCGCTGTTCTGCATCAGCTTCAATAACCGCTCGACCAGCTTCTGGTCATCGTCTTCGGCGGTGGTCAGTCCCAGGCGGCGGCGCATCAGGTCCAGGTAATTGGCCTGGTACAGCGGCAGGTACAGGCCGAGCGCTTCCTTCAAGGCATCAACGCTGATGAACGGCGTCAGCGCCTGCGCCAGGGCGCTGAGGTTCCACTGGCCGATCGGCACCTGGTTGCTGAAGGAGTAACGCCCCTCGTGGTCGGAGTGGTTGCAGATGAAGTGCGCGTCGAAGTCGTCCAGGAACGCAAACGGCCCGAAGTCGAAGGTGATACCGAGGATCGACATGTTGTCGGTGTTCATTACCCCGTGGCAAAAGCCATAGGCCTGCCATTTGGCGATCAGTTCGGCATTGCGCTCGACGATTTCGCGGAACATGGCCAGGTAGGGTTCAGGCTGTTCGCGGCATTCGGGGTAGTGCAGGTTCAGCACGTGTTCGGCCAACTCGGCCTGCTGCTCGGGTTTCTTGGTGTAGTAGAAGTATTCGAAATGGCCGAAGCGGATATGGCTGTGAGCCATGCGCAACACCATGGCGCCGCGTTCCTGCTTCTCGCGCCATACGGGTGTGTCGGAACCGATCACGCACAATGCGCGGCTGCTGGGGATGCCCAGGGCGTGCAGCGCTTCGGACGCCAGGAACTCGCGGATCGACGAGCGCAACACGGCGCGCCCATCGCCCATGCGCGAGTAAGGCGTCATCCCGGCGCCCTTGAGGTGCAGGTCCCAGTGTTCGCCGGCCTCGTTGTACACCTCGCCCAGCAACAACCCACGGCCATCGCCCAGTTGCGGGGTGTAGCCACCGAACTGATGCCCGGAATAGACCATCGCCCGCGGTTCCGCCTCGGCCCACAGCTTATGGCCACCAAACAGCTCGGCGAACACCGGCGTTTCGGCAACGTTGGGGTCAAGGTCGAGCAGGGCCATGGCGGCCGGGCTTGCCACGACCAGGCGCGGCGCGTCGAGGGGCTCGGGCAGTACGTGGGTTGAGAACGCGTCGCCCAGGCGTGCGAAGCGGTTGTCGAAGGTCAGTTCGTCGAGGGCTTTCACCGGCCATCTCCAGCAGAATGTCCGAGCATTCTGCTGGGGATAGCGCGGTTAGTCGAGTTTGCTCGGCGGCGGTTCCGGCGCGTCATCAACTTTGCTGGCTGGCGGCTCGGGGGCGTCCTGCTCCGGGGCCGGCCCAGCGATGGTCTTGCGATCATCCTCGACCGGCACCAGCTTGTACTCCTGACCGTGCATGTTCTTGAGGTACACCTCCATCTGCCGGAACGAGATGTTGATGTGCTGTTTCTTGAATTCACGGTTGATGTAGCGGTTGACCTCGTCCAGCACCGGGTTGCGGTCACCCAGGTCACGCACGTGCATGCGCAGTTCGTGGTCGAGGGTACTTTCGCCAAAGTTGAGGAAGTACACGTGCGGTTCGGGTTCTTTCAGTACCCGTGGGTTTTCCCTGGCGGCCTTGAGCAGCAGCTCCTTCACCAGGTCCAAGTCGGAGCCGTAGTCCACGCCGAGTTTCAGGGTGACCCGCGTGATGGTGTCGGTCAGCGACCAGTTGATCAGTTGCCCGGTGATGAAGGTCTTGTTCGGGACAATGATGTCCTTGCGATCAAAGTCGGTGATCGTGGTGGCGCGGATGCGGATCTTGCTCACCGTGCCCGACAGGTTGCCGATGGTGATGGTGTCGCCGATGCGTACCGGGCGTTCGAACAGGATCATGATGCCGGAGATAAAGTTGGCGAAGATCTCCTGCATGCCGAAGCCCAAGCCCACCGACAGTGCCGCCACCAGCCATTGCAACTTGTCCCAGCTCACGCCGAGGGTCGACAAGGTGGAGACAAAACCGACGCCGGCAATCACGTACGAAAGCAAGGTGGTGGTCGCGTAGGCGCTGCCCTGGGCCAGCTCCAGCTTGGACAGCACCAGCACCTCCAGCAGGCCGGGCAGGTTGCGCGCCAGCGCGAAGGTAATACCGATGATGATCAGCGCGCCGAGCAAGTCGCCGATGCTGATGGGCACCATGCTGATATTCGCGCCGGTGCCGCTGGTGTATTCGTAGAGGGTGACGTTGTCGAGGTAGGAAAACACCGAGATCAAGTCCGACCACACCCAGTACAGCGCTGCGATAAAGCCGCCGAGCAGGGCCAGGCGGATCAGGCGCATGGACTGTTCGTTGACCTGCTCGATGTCCAGGGTCGGCTCTTCGATCACCGCTTCACCGTCGCCGGCTTCCTTGGCGGCCTGGCGTTTGGCCAGGGCGCGTGCATAAGCCAGGCGCCGGGCGGCAACGCCCAGGCCGCGCACGAAGGTGGCTTCGATCACCAGCCAGAACATCAGCAAGTACAGGGTGTTGATCAGCCGGTCGCTGAGCTTGAGCGCGGTGTAGTAATAGCCGAAGCACACGGCGATAAACAACGCGACGGGCAGTGCGGTGAATAACAGGCCCACGGCCTTGCGAAACAGCGAGGCTTTTTCATGGGTCGGGCTATGCAGCAGCAGGCGACCCAGCAGCCAGGCCATCAGCGCATAACAGGTCAGTACCACGCCGATGCCCAGCACGTCGTCGGCGAGCGCCGCCGGTTGGTGCTCGGCAATCGCCACCACGGCCACCAGCGCGAGCACCACCAGCCCGAGCTTGCGCACCCAACCTTGCAGGAATTCGACCTGGGGTTTTTCCCAGCGGAAGTGCAGTTCGGCCACGCCGCCTGGCGCCAGGATGCGGTAGGCGGTGTAGAACACCAGCCACGCCTGGGCGATCTGCAGCAAGGCCGCGCCCAAGTTGGCGTTTTGCCCCCGGGCGTCGATCTGCAGTGCGTAACCGCACAGCGCCAAGCCCAGGGACACCGGCATCGCCAGCAGGATATTGATCAGGATGGCCTGCGGCGTGTGCCATTGGCTGTCGCGCTTGAAGTGACCGATGTCCAGGTGGACCTTGTTCAGGCGCTGGTACAGGGCTTTGCGTCGCCACAGCAGCGCGCCGATCAACAGCAGCAGCGGCAGGAACAGCAGCGGGCGTTGGGTCAGGCCGTCGTACAGTTCGCTGACGCTGGACGCCCAGGGCAGGGTGGTGACTTGCTTGCTCAGATGCGCCGGGACGGTTTCCAGCCACTCGGTATCCAACGGCTTGTTGCTGGGAATCCAGAACATCTGCTCATCCAGCGTCGCCCGCAATGTCGTGGCGGTGCTGAGCAGTTGTTTCTGGTTCAGTTGCAGGGTGATGGACTCGTTGAGCAGCGCGCTCAGCTCGCGGCTCAGGCGCTCCAGCAGGTCGCTGCGGGTGATCGCCAGTTCCAGCAAAGTACGGCGCAGTTGCGGGGTGACGTCTTCCGGCGATTGGTTCGCCAGCAAGTTATCCACATAGGCACTGGGCGAGCTGATCAGCTCGCGCTGCTGGTTGACCTCGAACTGGTACAGGCGAATGTTGGCGATATCGTCCGCCAGGTCGCGGTCGACCGTCAGGCGCGGCAAGGCCTGCTTTTGTTTGTAGAGGATCTTCGACAGCAGCAGGCTGCCTTTGAGCACGTTGATCTGCTCGTCGAGGGCCGAATCGCTCTGGGTTACGGTGTCGAGTTGCTGTTTGGTCTGCAGGTTTTTCTGGGTCAGGTCGTTGAGGCGGTCGGTGCTTTTGAGCAGGTAGTCGGACAGCTTCAGGTTGGCCGCGCTTTCCGTGGCCAGCAGGCTGCTGCCGCCGGCCTTTTGCGCTTCGATGGACTGTTGGGTCACGGTCTGCTGGGACTGGGCCAGACGCTTCTGGTTGATCAAGGTCTGCAGGTCCTGGATCTCTTGTTCCAGGCGCGCGGTCTTTTCCATCACCAGGTCGTGCTGGCTGTTGCCCAGGTCTTGCAGTTGGCTGTTGCCGGCCAGTTCCTGGCGACGCAGCGGGATCAGCGCGTTGAGGGCCGCGAGTTCGGCGTTGAGCTGGTTGCGCTGGTCGCCGCTGAGGGATTTACCGTTGTCTTTGCCGGCCTTGAGGATCGAATTGATCTGCTGGATACGCGTCTGGCTGCTGCTAATCTCGGTCTGGGCGCGCTCCGGGCGAGTCTGGGCAGCGATGGACAGGCTGTTGGCGTCGGCCAGTTCTTTCTGCAGGTCGCCTTGCTGGGTGCTGCGCTGCACCAGTAATTGCTCAAGCTGGGGCACCGGCAGGCTGGCGTAGCGCTGGGCGACCGGGATGATTTTGGTGGCCTTGAGCCGGGTCAGCTCGCGCTGGTTCTCGACGGTCTGGCGCGGCGCATCTTCCAATTGGCGCTTGAGATCGACCAGCCGCTGCTCGTAATCCTGCTTGTTGCCGAGGTAGGTCAGGGTCTGTTGCAGGATGGTCTGCAGCGCCTTCATGTCGGCATCGGGCAGCTTGCGGTCAGGCAGCTTGTCCAGGGTTTGCTGGATGGCGTCGGCGCTGGGCGGGTCGGCCGCGTGAACGGTGCCGATACAAAGAGTCAAGCCCAGCAGGGCAGTGGCGAGAAAAGTGCGCAGGGTTGGCATAGAGACCGGTCGAGCAAGGTGAAGAATCGGGGGCGTCGTCGCCCCGCAGTTTAGAGGAAGAGTCCGGGGCCCGGGCGACTTCCTTCGGGGAATCTGACGCCGACTTTGCCAATCTTGTTCCCGTCCATGACCGCGACGGTCCAGATGGTGTTGTTCCACTCCACCTGGTCGCCGACGACTGGCGCCCCCCCCACTTTCTGGGTGATGAAGCGGCTCAGCGGCATGTCCGGGTCGATGCCTTCCAGCTTCAGGCCGTACAGGGCGGAAACCGCGCCCAGCTGGGCGTCGCCTTCGAGCACGAAGTCGCCGAAGAAGCGTAAATCCAAACCGCGTTGCGGTGCCTGGCTGAACAGTTTGCCGAGGGCCGGCAGGTTGTGTTCGTGGCCGATCACGCAGAGCAAATCGCCGACTTCCAGCACGGTACTACCCGACGGATGGAGCAGTTGCTGGCCACGGAACAGCGCGGCGATCCGCGTGCCTTCAGGCATTTTCAGTTCGCGCAGGGCGGCGCCGATGCACCATTTTTCCGCACCGAGGCGGTAGACGAACAGCTCCCACTCGCTGGTGACATGCACTTCCAGGGCTGCGCGGGAAATCGGCGCCGGGTCCGGCGGTACGGTGACCTTGAGCAGTTTGGCCACCCACGGCAGGCTGGTGCCCTGCACCAGCAGCGAGACCAGCACGATAAAGAACGCCAGGTTGAAGTACAGCTGCGCATGCGGCAGCCCGGCCATCAGCGGGAACACTGCCAGAATGATTGGTACCGCGCCGCGCAGGCCGACCCAGGCGATAAAGGCTTTTTCGCGGCCGTGGAACGCCTTGAATGGCAGCAGGCCGACCATCACCGACAGCGGCCGCGCAAACAGGATCATCCACAGCGCCAGGCCCAGGGCCGGCAGCGCGATAGGCAGCAAGTCGTGGGGTGTAACCAGCAGGCCCAGCACCAGGAACATCCCGATCTGCGCCAGCCACGCCATGCCGTCGAGCATATGCAAAATGCCATGACGGCTGCGCACCGGGCGGTTGCCGATCACCAGGCCGCACAGGTACACGGCGAGGAAGCCGCTGCCGTGCAGGGCGTTGGTCACGGCAAACACGAACAGGCCACCGGCGATCACCAGGATCGGGTACAGGCCGGTGGCCAGGTTGATGCGGTTGACCATCTGCAGCATCAGCCAGCCGCCACCCAGGCCGACCACGCCGCCGATGCCGAACTCGCGCACCAGGTGCGTCAGCAGGCTCCAGTGCAGGCCGGTCTGGCCGCTGGCGAGCATGTCGATCAAGGTGACGGTGAGGAACACCGCCATCGGGTCGTTGCTGCCGGATTCGATTTCCAGGCTGGCGGTGACCCGTTCGTTCAGGCCCTTGCCGCCGAGCAACGAGAACACCGCCGCGGCGTCCGTGGAACCGACAATCGCGCCGATCAACAGGCCCTGGATGATATTGAGGTCAAACAGCCAGGCTGCCGCCATGCCGGTGAGGCCGGTGGTAATCAACACCCCCACCGTGGCCAGCGACAACGCCGGCCAAAGTGCCACGCGGAAACTCGCCACCCGCGTGCGCAGGCCGCCGTCGAGCAGGATCACTGCCAGCGCGAGGTTGCCCACCAGATAGGCGGTCGGGTAGTTATCGAAGATGATGCCGCCGCCATCGACGCCGGCGACCATGCCCACGGCCAGGATGATCACCAGGATCGGGATGCCCAGGCGGGACGACAGAGAACTTACCAGAATGCTCGCACTCACCAGCAACGCGCCGATCAAGAACAGGCTGTTGATGGTCGTCGCATTCAAAGGCAGTACTCCATGAGCAAACAAGACAGGGCGCAAACTGACCATGCAGTCTGCGTGCCAGCGATTCTAACCTGTTGAATTGCTGCGCTGTCAAAAAGCTTTTTCTGATTCACAGGGATCCGAATGTGGCAGGGCGCTTGTTGTGTTGGGCAGGCCTGTTGTGATGAGCAGGGCTTGTTGTGGTGAGCAGGCTTGCCCTGCGCTGGGCTGCGAAGCAGCCCCAAAACCATTCACCGCGGTCTATCTGTAAAAATGAGGTGTGACGGTTGGGGCTGCTTCGCAGCCCAGCGCAGGGCAAGCCTGCTCACTACAAACTTTTCTGATGGGTGTCAGTTAGAGCTGGAAGCGTCCTACCATCCCGTTCAGATCCACCGCCAGGCGCGACAACTCGCTGCTCGCCGCACTGGTCTGGCTGGCACCGGTGGCCGACTGTACCGACAAATCACGGATGTTCACCAGGTTACGGTCCACTTCCCGCGCCACCTGCGCCTGCTCTTCCGCCGCGCTGGCGATGACCAGGTTGCGTTCGTTGATCTCCACAATCGCGGTGTTGATGGTGTCCAGTGACATCCCGGCGCCTTTGGCGATGTTCAGTGTCGATTCGGCGCGTTCGGTGCTGTTGCGCATCGAGTCCACCGCGTGCTCGGTGCCGGCCTGGATGCTGCCGATCATCCGTTCGATTTCGCTGGTCGACTGCTGGGTGCGATGGGCCAGGGCCCGCACTTCATCGGCGACCACCGCAAAGCCACGGCCGGCTTCACCCGCACGGGCCGCTTCGATGGCGGCGTTCAGGGCCAGCAGGTTGGTCTGGTCAGCCAGGCCGCGAATCACGTCCAGCACCTTGCCGATATCGCGCGATTCATTGGCCAAGTCGCCAATCAGTGTTGCGGTCGCTTGTACGTCGCCGCTCATGCGTTCGATGGCGCTGACGGTTTCCTGCACCAAATCACGGCCATCCCCGGCGGAGGTGGTGGCGTTGCGCGAAGCTTCGGACGTGCTGACCGCATTGCGTGCGACTTCTTCGACGGCACTGGTCATCTCGTTCACCGCCGTGGCGGCTTGTTCGATTTCGTTGTTTTGCTGGGTCAGGCCACGGGCGCTTTCGTCGGTGACCGCGTTCAGTTCTTCGGCGGCCGACGCCAACTGGCTGGCGGAACCCGCGATGCGTTGCAGGGTGTCGCGCAGTTTGTCCTGCATCTTGGCCATGGCCGCCAGCAGGCGTCCGGCTTCGTCGTTGCCGTCGACCTTGATCGGGCGGGTCAGGTTGCCTTCGGCAACTTCTTCCGCCGCTTCCAGTGCCAGGGAAATGGGCAGGGTGATGCTGCGGGTCAGCAGCCAGGCGAACAGCATCGTCAGTGCCGTGGCGATAATCAGCAGGCCAATCACCCAGTTGAAGGCCATGTTGTACTGGTCTTCAGCCTGTTGGTTGGTGGCAAGGGCGGCCTTGTTGTTGTAGTCCAGCAGGCGGTTGAGCACGGTGTTGACCTGCTCGGAGTTGCTCAACAGTTCGGTGTTGAGCAGGGTGCGCAGCTCTTCGACCTGGTTGGCGCGCGACAGGCTCTTCATGCGCGCTTCAATCTGTTGGTACTGGGCAAGCAGGCGGATGTATTCGTCGTAGATCGAGCGCTCCTCACTGCTGTCGATCAGTTTTTCGTAAGTGCCCTGAGCGGCGCGGATCTGCTGGTTGCGCAGTTCGAAGGCTTCCAGGGTCTTTTGCTGAACGTCCGGCTCGCGGTTGGTCAGCAAGCGATAGGACAACACCCGCAGGCGCAAGGTGAGTTGGGTGAAGTCATCAAGGGCGCGGATGCTCGGGACGCTGGACAGGGTGATGTCCTGGGTGGCGCCACGGATCTTGCTCATCTGATTCAGCGCGAAAATACCGAGAAGCAGCATCAATGCGCCAATAAACGCGAAGCCGAGGAAGGCCCTCGGAGCGATATTCATATTACGTAGCGACATGCGGGAATCCTGGGGGAGAGCGCGATCCGTGCGGCCATGAGACGGTCTGTGCCTCTCTATCGGTCGTACGACTAAAGTCTAAAGGGGCCTGTGCGGTTTTGTCGCATCTGACGAGGGGTTTGGCCGATTCAGGAACCAGATCGGGTAAATGCAGTCACTAAGGCTCGAAAGTGCGGCCCGGCCCTTAAAAAACGGGCTGCGCGCCGGGGATAACCCTGGCATCCGAGGTGAATTTTCTTTATCGTCACCGCCCTTTGAAAAAGCCCGAGAAATCAAAATGTTAGAAGCATCCCTCAGCCAATTGGAACAACTGGTCAGCGAC
>Ga0207650_10000453_pt1 | contig 34778 bp, 31 predicted proteins | sample KBSS63metaG_FD_184325 | JGI IMG/M metagenome (GOLD analysis project Ga0207650, IMG submission 184325) | Switchgrass rhizosphere microbial communities from Kellogg Biological Station, Michigan, USA - KBS S6-3 metaG (SPAdes) (version 2) | ecosystem: Host-associated > Plants > Roots > Rhizosphere...
CGTCCGCGGTCTCGAAGTAGTACTTCGAAAACTCGAACTCGTCCTGCTTGCGCACCGGGCCGTAGCCGAAACCGGCGCCCCATTCGATGTCGTAGACCGAGGGCTGGCGCGAGAGGAACATCGTCAGGCGCTCCAGGCCGTACGTGATCTCCGCGGAGATCGGCGCGAGATCGATGCCGCCGGCCTGCTGAAAATACGTGAACTGAGTGATCTCCATGCCGTCTAGCAGGATCTGCCACCCCACGCCCCACGCGCCGAGGGTGGGCGACTCCCAGTTGTCCTCCTCGAAGCGGATGTCGTGGCGGGTCAGGTCGAGGCCGAGCGCGCGAAGTGAATCGAGATAGAGCTCTTGAACGTTGAGCGGCGACGGTTTGAGGATGACCTGAAACTGATAGTGCTTGCCGAGGCGGAAGGGGTTGTCGCCGTAGCGTCCGTCTGCGGGACGGCGCGACGGCTGGACATAGCCGACGTTCCACGGCTCGGGCCCGAGGACGCGCAGGAAGGTGGCGGGATGCATGGTGCCGGCGCCTACTTCGAGGTCGAGCGGCGTCTCGATCATGCAGCCGCGCTCCGCCCAGAAGTTCTGGAGGCGGAGTATGAGGTCCTGAAAGGAGAGGCGCGCCATCGGCGGCGCATTCTAAGCGATTGTCATCCTGAGGCTGCCGGAGGCGTTGGAGCGCGAAGCGCGGAACGCCGGAGGACGGCGAAGGATCTCAAGCTTCCCAAGCTGCGTTGAATCCGAGGGTTTCCAGCCGGATTTGCGCATCTTGAGATCCTTCGGCGCGCTCCGGCGTCTTCGCCTACGGCTCAGCGCCTCCGCCAGCCTCAGGATGACAACCCATCATCCGCGGGTATCGGTCGCCGTCGGCGGTGGAGGGGGTGGGGGCTGATCGCTTTGATCGTTGTTGCCGTCCTTCTTCTTGCCGTCGTCTTTTTTCTTCTTCGTGTCGGTCGATGACGACGTCGACGTTGTCGTATCGGTCATCATCGTGTCAGTCGGCGGCGGAGGAGCAGCCGTGTCCGTTGCCGCGGTGTCGGTTTGCTCGCGTTGCGCAGGCTGCGTTCGTTCCTTCGGCATCGGCGGCGTTGTGCTGCCGATCGTGTCCGTCACCACCGGCGCGTTCGCAACCGGTGCGGGACGCGTCGACGTGCGCGGACGCGAGGTCGGCATGCCCGGCGCGCCGGCGGGATACGACGGCGGGGCACCAGGCATCGCCGACGCCATCGAGCCGGCCGCGGTGTCGGTGCCGAGGGGCGCCGGGTTCGTCGGCAGCGTGAAGTTCGTAGTGGTATCGACGTTCGTATTCGTCAACGGCGGCGTCGTCTCGCCGGGCGCATTGATGGTCGAGGTCACGCCGCTCGCGGAGCCTTCCTGCACGGTCTGGTACTGCTGCTGATTTCGCTGGACTTTGCTTCCCGAACGGCTGCATCCGAGAAGCAGGAACGCGACCGCTGCGAGCGTGGCGATTTTCTGCGTCATTTGACTGATTTCAATTGCGGTTTTGGTGCCGAACTTGCCCTTTTGGAACAACGATTGAATCGCATCAGTTGACAAACCGTACCGGAGTGGTACTGTTTCGCGCCCGACCGGGATTCGCCGATGCTGAAAATCTCAAAACTCACCGACTACGGCCTGCTTGCGGCCGTTTACCTGGCCCGCCACAACGGGTCGGTGGCGTCCGCTCGCGAGATCGCCGCGTTCTACCACCTCCCCGTTCCGATGGTCACGAAGGTGCTCAAGACTCTGCACCAGAGTGAGCTCATCGATTCGCAGCGCGGCGCCGGCGGCGGCTACGCCTTTCACGGCGATCCGGAGTCGATCACCCTCGGACAACTCATCGAGGCGCTCGAAGGCCCGTGGGATCTCGTCGAATGCGAGACCACCGACGATCAGGGGCACGCGGCCTGCGCGATTCGCGTGGCTTGCCCGTCGCGCCGTTTCATGTTCGGCATCAACCGTGCGGTAAAGGGAGCGTTCGAGCAGGTCACGCTCGGCGACCTCACCCGCGGCGTGATGCCGGTCGCGCGCGTCGCGCAGGAAGCACCGGCGCTTGGAGCAAATGCATGAGCTCAACCATCGAACAGATTGCCAGCCAGGAGTACAAATACGGCTTCATTACCGACATCGAAGCCGATCAGGCGCCTCCCGGCCTGAACGAAGACATCATCAGCCTGATCTCTGCGAAGAAAAACGAGCCGCAGTGGATGCTCGACTTCCGCCTCAAGGCCTTCCGCCATTGGCTGACGATGAAGGAGCCGACGTGGGCGAACATCACGTACGGTCCGATCGACTATCAGGCCACGTCGTACTACTCGGCGCCGAAGCAGAAGAAGAAGCTCAATTCGCTCGATGAAGTCGATCCGGAGCTGCGCGCGACGTTCGCCAAGCTCGGCATCTCGCTCGAAGAGCAGAAGCGCCTTTCCGGCGTCGCCGTCGACGCGGTCTTCGACTCGGTCTCCGTGGCCACGACCTTCCGCACCGAGCTGGCGAAAGTCGGCGTGATCTTCTGTTCGTTCTCCGACGCCGTTCAGAATCACCCCGAGCTCGTCCAGAAGTACCTCGGCAGCGTCGTTCCGTACACGGACAACTTTTTCGCGACGCTGAACTCGGCTGTCTTCACCGACGGTTCGTTCTGCTACATCCCGAAAGGCGTCCGCTGCCCGATGGAGCTGTCGACCTACTTCCGCATCAACTCGGCGAATACCGGCCAGTTCGAGCGCACGCTGATCGTGGCCGACGAAGGCGCCACCGTCAGTTACCTCGAAGGCTGCACGGCGCCGATGCGCGATGAAAATCAGCTCCACGCCGCCGTCGTCGAGCTGGTCGCGCTCGACAACGCATCGATCAAGTATTCGACGGTGCAGAACTGGTATCCGGGCGACAAGGAAGGCCGCGGCGGTATCTACAACTTCGTCACCAAGCGCGGCAAGGCGTTCAAAAACGCGAAGCTGTCGTGGACGCAGGTGGAGACCGGATCGGCGATCACCTGGAAGTACCCGAGCTGCATCCTGCAGGGCGACAACTCGATCGGCGAGTTCTATTCGGTCGCCCTCACGAACCACCGGCAGCAGGCCGACACCGGGACGAAGATGATTCACCTCGGCAAGAACACGCGCTCGACGATCGTCTCGAAAGGCATCTCCGCCGGACACGGGCAGCAGACGTATCGCGGCGAAGTGAAGATCATGAAGTCGGCCGAGGGCGCGCGCAATTACTCGCAGTGCGATTCGCTGCTCCTCGGCGACAAGTGCGGCGCGCACACGTTCCCGTACATCGAAGTCCGCAACTCGACCGCGAAGATGGAGCACGAGGCGTCGACGTCGAAGATCGGCGAAGACCAGCTCTTCTACTGCCAGCAGCGCGGGATTTCCGCCGAGGATGCGGTGTCGATGATCGTGAACGGCTTCTGCCGCGAGGTGTTCAAAGAGCTGCCGATGGAGTTCGCCGTCGAAGCGACAAAACTTTTGGGAGTGTCATTGGAAGGGGCAGTTGGTTAATCAATAAACGCGAATGCTGCTGAGGATGAAGACGAGAAAATGCTAGAAATCAACAACCTGCACGCCGGAATCGACGGCAAGGAAATCCTCAAGGGGCTGACGCTGAAGATCGGCACCGGCGAGGTGCACGCGATCATGGGGCCGAACGGCTCCGGGAAATCGACGCTGGCGAATGTGCTCGCGGGGCGTCCAAAGTACGTCGCGACCGCTGGGACGGTGACGTATCAGGGCAAGGACCTGCTCGCGCTGCCTGCCGAGGAGCGCGCGCGCGAGGGCGTCTTTCTCGCCATGCAGTATCCGGTCGAGATTCCGGGCGTGAACAACATCTACTTCCTCAAGGCCGCGCTCAACGCGGTGCGCAAGCATCAGGGACTCGAGGAGCTCGATGCGATGGAGTTCCTGCAGCTCGCGCGCGAGAAGATGAAGCTGGTCGAGCTCGACGAGGCGTTCATGAGCCGTTCGGTGAATGAGGGTTTCTCCGGCGGCGAGAAAAAACGCAACGAGATTTTCCAGATGGCCGTGCTCGATCCGAAGCTGGCCATCCTCGACGAGACCGACTCCGGTCTCGACATCGACGCGCTGCGCATCGTCGCCCAGGGCGTGAACGCGCTGCGCAGCGAGAAGCACTCGGTGCTCGTCATCACGCACTACCAGCGGTTGCTGAAGTATCTCGTGCCCGACTTCGTGCACGTCCTCGCCGACGGCAGAATCGTGAAGTCGGGCGGCAAAGAGCTGGCCGAGGAGCTCGAGCAGAAGGGCTACGAGTGGATTGAAGAAGAGGTAGCGGCCGCGCGATGACTAGTGTTCTCGAAGAGCGGTTCGTTGCTGCGCCGGTTCACATCGACGGCGAGCCGGAACGCGTGCGCCGCATCCGCGAGCAGGCCGTGGAGCGTTTCAACGCGCTCGGCTGGCCGACCACGCGTTCCGAGGATTGGAAGTACACCTCGTTGACGTCGCTCACGAACATCGATTGGAAGATCGATCAGCGTCAGCCCGAGGGAAATGAGCCCGAGTCGCCGTTCGGCGATGAGCCGGTCGCGGAGCTGATGTTCGTCAACGGCGCGCTGCACGCGAATCGCTCGGCGCTGGCGAATGAGCATCCAGGAATCCGAGTCATGCCGATCGGCGAGGCGATGGAAACGGAGTCGTTCGCGCAGCACTTCGCGCGCTACGCCGACTACGAGAAGCACGCCATGACCGCGCTGAACACCGCCATGTGGCAGGACGGCGCGTACATCGAGATCGCGCCGGGAACCGTCGTCGAAGGATTCATTCACCTCCTCTACGTCGGAGGCAGCAACGCCGATCATCCGATCGCGTCGCATCACCGCAACCTGATCGTCGCGGGCCGCGGAAGCCAGATCACCGTCGTCGAATCGTTCTTCGGCAAGGGAACGTACTTCACGAACACGGTCACCGAGATCGTGGCCGGCGACGGCGCGGTCGTCGATCACTACAAATTCGAGAACGAATCGCTCGAGGCCTTTCACGTCGGCACAGTGCAGATTCACCAGGAGCGTTCGTCGAGCGTGACCTCGCGCACGATCGCCACCGGCGGCGGCCTCGTTCGCAACGAGATCAACGCCGCGCTCACCGGCGAGGGAGCGAGCCTGTCGATGGAAGGGCTGTTCGTCCTCTCCGGCAAGCAGCACGTCGACAACCACACCGTCATCGATCATGTCGCGCCGCATTGCGACAGCGTCGAACTTTTCAAAGGCATCCTCGACGAAAACGCGCGCGGCATTTTCGACGGACGCATCATCGTCGAGCCGGATGCGGTGAAGACGAACTCGCGGCAGACGAACAAGAACCTGCTGCTGTCCGAGACCGCCATCATCGATTCGAAGCCGTCGCTCGAGATTCACAACGACGACGTGAAGTGCAACCACGGCTCAACGATCGGCCAGCTCGACGAGGAAGCGCTCTTCTATCTTCGCGCCCGCGGCATCGGCGCCGAGGAAGCGCGCAACCTGCTCGTGTATGCGTTCGCGAGCGAGATCGTGGAGCGGATGAAAGTCGACGCCGTCCGCGAAAACGCCGGCCGCGCATTGTTCGCGCGCATGCCGAAGCGGTTGGAACGCAGGAGTGAATCGCGATGAGCGCCGTGCTGCAGCAGACAATCACCGGTCTCGATGTGGACCGAATCCGCAACGACTTCCCCATCCTCACCCAACCGGTTCGCGGTGGCCGGCCGCTCGTCTATCTCGACAACGCCGCCACCACGCAGAAACCGCGGCAGGTTATCGATCGCATCGTCCGCTACTACACCGAGGAGAATGCGAACGTTCATCGCGGTGTGCATTACCTGAGCGAGACGGCCACCGACTCGTACGAAAAAGCGCGCACCACCGTGAAGCGCTTCATCAACGCGCGCGACGAAAAGGAAATCGTCTTCACGCGCGGAACGACCGAGGGCATCAACCTGGTCGCGCAGTCGTGGGGCCGGAAGAACGTCGGCGCGGGCGATGAAGTCGTCATCACCGCCATCGAACATCACTCGAACATCGTTCCGTGGCAACTGCTGTGCGAGGAAAAAGGGGCGCGGCTGCGCATCGCTCCGGTCAACGATTCCGGCGAGGTCATACTCGACGAGTTCGAGAAGCTGCTCACGAACCGCACCAAGATCGTTTCCTTCGGTCACGCATCGAACGCCCTCGGCACCATCAATCCGATCCGCAAGATGATCGCGCTCGCGCATGCCGCCGGCGCCATCACGCTGATCGACGGCGCGCAGGGCGTGCCGCACCTGCACGTCGACGTTCGCGATCTCGATTGCGACTTCTACGCGTTCTCTGCGCACAAGGTGTACGGCCCGACCGGAACCGGCGTGCTGTACGGCAAAGAGTCGATCCTCGACGCCATGCCGCCGTGGCAGGGCGGCGGCGACATGATCCTCTCCGTCAGTTTCGAGAAGACGACCTACAACGCGCTGCCGTACAAGTTCGAAGCGGGCACGCCCAACATCGAAGGCGTCATCGGCCTCGCCGCGGCGCTCGATTACGTTTCGTCGATCGGCATCGACGCCATCGCCGCGCACGAACAGGATCTGCTCCACTACGCCACGAAGCGCCTGCTCGAAATCGACGGCCTGCGCATCATCGGCACGGCGGCGGAGAAGGCCAGCGTGATCTCCTTCGTGCTCGAAGGCGTCCATCCCCATGACATCGGCACGATCCTCGACGAACAGGGGATTGCGGTCCGCACCGGCCATCACTGCGCGCAGCCGCTGATGCTGCGCTTCAACGTGCCGGCTACCGGCCGCGCCTCGTTCGCGATGTATAACACCCGCGACGAAGCCGACGCCCTCATCGCCGGCCTGTACAAAGTCATCGAGGTATTCCGATAGCAATGTCCGATCTTCGCGAGCTCTACCAGCAGGTCATCCTCGACCACAACAAAAACCCCCGCAACTTTCACGAGCTGCCGAACGCCACGAAGGCGGTCGACGGCTACAACCCGCTGTGCGGCGATCACTACAAGATCTACGTGGAAGTGGACGGCGACACGATTAAAGACATCGGCTTCACCGGCAACGGTTGCGCGATTTCGAAAGCGTCCGCGTCCGTGATGAGCTCATCGCTCAAGGGCAAATCGACCGCCGAGGCGCACCAGCTTTTCGACGTCTTCCACAAGCTCGTCACCGGCGAACCGGGCAGCCTCAGCACGGCAGAACTCGGGCGCCTGGCCGCGTTCTCCGGGGTGTCGGAGTTCCCGGCGCGCGTGAAATGCGCAACGCTTGCATGGCACACGCTCAACAGCGCGCTCGAAGGCGATAAGGAAACGGTATCGACGGAGTGATTAGTGGATTAGTCGATTAGTAGATTAGGTGCTCGGTCGCTCTGATTGCTTTCCTAATCTACTAATCCACTAATCACGAATCGACTAAACCTATGAACATGCGCGAAGAAGTAACCCTGACCCGTAACGCCGAAGCGGTGATGATCCCGAGCGGCGAGAAAGTTCTCGTCCCCGAGGGCGCCCACGCGACGATCACGCAATCGCTCGGCGGCTCCTACACGCTCATCACCGAGCGCGGCCTCATGGTCCGCATCTCCGGCAAGGAAGTGGAAGCGATCGGCAAGCCGGTCGAGAACGCCGTCGAAGTCGCGCCCGGCGAAGAGATCGCGCCGGAAAAACTCGAAGAGCTGGTCTGGGACCAGCTCAAGACCTGTTACGACCCCGAGATCCCGGTCAACATCGTCGACCTCGGCCTGGTCTACCTCTGCGAGCTCGAAGAAGCCGATGGCGCGAAGAACGTCAAGATCAAGATGACCCTCACCGCCCCCGGCTGCGGCATGGGCCCGGTGCTCGCCTCGGACGTGAAATCGAAAGTGGAATCGCTCCCCGGCGTGAAAGAAGCCGAAGTCGAAGTCGTCTTCGACCCGGTCTGGGACCGCAGCATGATGTCCGAGGCCGCCAAGCTGCAGTTGGGGATGTACTACTAATTCGAGCCGCGTCCATCGGCATCATCTGCGGATAAACTCCCGTCATGGCCGACGAGCGAATTCTTTCCGCGATCCCGCTCGAAGACGATGCGACCGTCGAGCTGTCGCTGCGACCGCGGCGGCTGCGCGAGTACATCGGGCAGCAGAAGGTCAAAGCGAATCTTGATATCTCCATCGCCGCTGCGCGCAAGCGGCGCGAGACGCTCGATCACGTCCTCCTCTTCGGCCCGCCGGGCCTCGGCAAGACGACGCTGGCCAACATCATCGCCAACGAGATGGACGCGGCGATGCGCTCGACCTCGGGGCCGGCACTCGAAAAGCCCGGCGATCTCGTAGCCATCATCACCAACCTCGAGAAGGGCGACACGCTCTTCATCGACGAAATCCACCGCCTTCCCGCACCGGTGGAGGAAGTCCTCTACTCGGCGATGGAGGATTTCTACATCGACGTCGTCATCGGCCAGGGTCCCGCCGCGCGCACGCTGAAAGTCGAGCTGCCGCACTTCACGCTCATCGGCGCCACCACCCGCGCCGGCCTGCTCAGCGCCCCGTTGCGCGCGCGATTCGGCATCGTGCACCGCCTCGATTTCTACGACGTCGAATCGCTGGAGATCATCGTCCGCCGTTCATCGGACATCCTCGGCATCGAAGTCACCGCCGACGGCTCGCACGAGATCGCCCGCCGTTCGCGCGGCACACCGCGTATTGCCAACCGCCTGTTGCGCCGCGTGCGCGATTTCGCGGAAGTGAAGCGCGAAGGAAAGATCGACGTGACTATCGCGCGCGAAGCGCTGGAGATGCTCGAAGTCGACGAATTCGGCCTCGACGAAATCGACCGCAAGCTTCTCACCACGATCATCGAACGCTTCAGCGGCGGCCCGGTCGGCGTCGGCGCGCTCGCGTCATCGATCGCCGAGGATCGCGGCACGATCGAGGACCTCTACGAGCCCTACCTGATCCAGATCGGCTTTCTCCAACGCACCCCCCGCGGCCGCGTCGCCAGCAAACTCGCCTACGACCACCTCGGCTACGCGAGCGGAGCCTCGCGACGGCAGACGGATTTGTTTTCCTAGCAGACTTAACCCCTCTTTCCTCCCTTATAGTGGGACGTCCATGAGCGAGCTCCGGCTGTTGTTCGACAAATCCGCCGATGGCGGGTTTGGCGTCCGCATTGTGCCGTCGTCCGGCAATGCCAGCGCGCCTATCCCGTTCACGCCGTTCCTCGATAACGACGACTTCGAAGATTTGCGCTGGTATCTCGAAGAGTTTATGGATCTGCCTGACGGCGGCTCGCTGGTGCGCGCGCGCCGCGTGGAGAAGTCGCTCAGGCAGTGGGGACGCACTTTCTTCGATGCGCTTTTCAAGAACGGTGACAATCGCGAGCTTCTGAACGAAATGCAGGCGGATGCCGCGCCGCGTCTGCTCACGCTGGCCACCGACAACATCGATATTCTGCGGCAGCCGTGGGAGCTGATGGCGGACTCGCGCGGTCCGCTGGTCAGACAGGGCATCACCATCCGCCGACAGCTCGAGACCGCGAAGAAGCCGGTCGATTTTCAGACTGCCCTCCCGCTGCGCATCCTCTATGTCGTCAGCCGCCCCGGCGACCTCGGGTTCATCGATCCCCGCCTCAGCAGCCGCTCCATGCTCGATGCGCTCGCGCCGCTCGGCGACGACGTACGCGTCGATTTCTGCCGCCCGCCTACTTTGCCGCGGCTCGAAGAGATGTTGAGCCAGGCGCGCGACACGGCGCCATACCACCTCGTCCACTTCGACGGTCACGGCACGTTCTTGCTGGAGATCGACCTCGGCGCGCTCTGCTTCGAGAAACCAGATGGCGCGTCCGTACTGTCCGAAGCGAAGACCGACTACGTCCGCGCCGACCGCCTAGGCGAGCTCCTTGCCGCGTACAACATCCCGCTGGTCATCCTCGAGGCCTGCCGCACCGGCACGATCGGCAACCTGGCCGTCTTCCGCGCGGTCGCTCCGCGGCTGATCGAAGCGGGCGTGGGCAGCGTCATTTCCATGAGCCACGCCGTGCACGTCGAGGCCGCGCGCATCCTGCTGGAACGTTTCTATCGCGAGCTCGTCACCGGCTGCACCGTCGGGCAGGCTCTCGAGCAGGGACGCGCCGCGATGATCGCCAACCCGCATCGCTGGATTGAATCTGGTCCCGGCGGCCGCACCGTAGAACTGAAGGACTGGTATCTGCCGCATCTGTATCAGCGAGGGAACGATCTGAGACTCGTTCCTCAGCGCCGCGCGGCGGCACCGCCTGCATCAGGGCAGCGAAAGAAGTTCGACGTCTTCCTGAGTCATCAGCACGCGGACTCGGAGCGCGTGGAGCGCATCGCTCTCGAGCTCAAGAACCGCCATAGCCTGAGGGTATGGCTGGATAAGTGGGAGTGCGGTCCCGGCCCGCTCCACGACCAGTGCGTTCGAGGGGTCGAACAGAGCCGGTTCACGTTACTGGCAGTCTCAAAGAAGGCGCTCGATTCGAAATGGGTGGCCGCGGAGCAAAACTGGTCTCGCGCGAACGACCCGCAAGGGTGGACCGTCATCCCGCTGGTCTTTGAAGACGTACTACTGCCACCTGACCTGCAAGCGCTGCACTGGCAGGATTTCCGCGACCCAGCGAACGATTCGGAAAATACCTCGAAGCTCGCTGGTCTGATTCCTCTTGACTCGGGCCCGGTCACAACGGATCGCAAAGAGGGTAGCCAGTTCCGTCTCGCCAGCCGGGATAGGGACGACATCGGCGCATTTCCGCCAGCACCGATCTATGGATTCCAAGGACGGGCGCACGAGCTCTATGACTTGGAGCGGCAATTGCGCTCGCATAGCGCCGTGCTGCTCTATGCGATGGGCGGGATGGGCAAGACCGCGCTGGCTGGAGAAGCGGCACTATGGTGGACGCGCAGCGGATTGTTTCCTGATGGCTCCTGTTTCCTCAGCTTCGAGCAGCCCGCCAGCGTGGAGCGGATTATCCAAGTGCTGGGCGCGTATCTCGACGGCAATGAGTTCAACGCCCTGCCCAGCCACGACCAGCGCCGGCGCGCCAGAAAGTTGTTTCGCGACAAGAACGTGCTGATGGTGTGGGACAACTTCGAGAGCGTGCTCCCGGCATTCCAGTCCGGTACAGGCGCGGTACTTTATTCGGAAGAGGACCGCGAGGAGATCCTCGAGCTATTCCGCGACTGGACCGGCGAGCAAAACGTCCGCGGGCGGCTCCTCATCACCTGCCGCCCAGAAGAGACGGGCCTGTCTGGCGCTCGAAAGCATGAGCTGCGCGGGCTGGCCCGTCCCGACAGCCTCTGGCTGCTGGTGCGTGTACTGGAGACCGCCGGCGTGGACCTCAATGACCCGCGCCTCGACCGCGACAGTCTCAACAAATTACTCGACAGACTGGCTGACCATCCGCTTTCAATCGAGTTGGTCGGGCCTCATCTCAAGAACCTTACACCCGAAGAGATCATCGCCGACTTCGGCCGTCTGCTAGAGCAATTCAAGCGCGGTGCGGGAGCCGAACGTAACGAATCACTGCTTGCCTCTTTGGAATTCTCCAAGCGACGACTGAGTGACGTCGCGCAAACCGCGCTGCCTTGGCTCGGCCTTTTCAGCGGCGGCGTGTTTGAGAATAACCTCTTGGACGTCAGCGAGATGGATCCACAGCAATGGGAGGCGATCTGTGCCGAACTCGAAGCCACCGCCTTAGTCCGCATCGATCGCGAGATACAAGTGAACAAGCGCCCTTACCTGCGCTTTCATCCCACGCTGGCGTATGCCATTACTGGTTTATCGGTCGCCGACGGGCAACTCCCGTTAAATGAGATAAGGAAACGCTTCATTAGCGCGTATCTGTCTATGATGCGAATGGCGGATCAAGCCCTAAGAGGCTCGAACCCGCGCGGCGGTCTTGAGATGCTGGCGAGGGAAGAGGCTAACTTTCGCGTCGCGGTGCGTTGGGCGCTCGAGGACGAGCGCCATGCCGTGGCCTACGGGCTGGGGGAAACGTTCAGCTTGTACCTACAAATGTCCGGACGGCTGCGCGAGCGCAACGCTTGGGTCAAGTGGCTTTCGCCCGAAGTTCGAAAAGGCGGATTTAGCGAGGCCTCGGCGGCGGGCGAGCGGGACGAGGCTTGGGCTCTCTTCACTCAAGGACAAGCTGATGAAGCGATCAAGAGCCTGGAACGCTTACTAAAGCATCTGCGCGCAACGAGCGAGTTCGACGCCGCGTTTCAACTCTCCTTGACTCAAGCGATGCTGGGCCGCGTTCTCTATCTCAACGGTGCGAGCGAGCGGGCGGTCCCCCTCCTGCAAGACGCAGTAGCTCAATGGGAAGTGCTCGTCGCCAGGGCCGGACCGGACAAGCCGACGGCGGAGCGTGGCAACCTGGCAGCGACTCTTGGCGATCTGGCAAACGCGCTTAGTTCCACAGGGCGTCTCGACGAAGCGCTTGCCGCTGCTGAACAGTGCCTGTCTATCACCAGCCAGCTCGGTAGTGATCGAGGCGCCGCTTCGGGCCTTGGCCGGTGCGCGCACATTCTCATGGAGCAAGGCCGCTACGCGGAAGCAGATGCGCGCTATGACGATGCCATCGCAGCTGCCCGCCGCGCCGGTGACAAAGGATTAGACGCAACCCTTCTCGCGCACCAAGGCGGTCTTGCCCGTGAACTGCGTCAATTCGGACGTGCGACGAACCTGTATAAGCGAGCGATGAAGCAGTTCCAAGAGATGAGCGATGATCGCGGCATCATGCAAACATGTAACTTGCTGGGCGTTGTGGAGCAGGAACAAGGCCGCTCGACCGAAGCACGAAGCTGGTACGAGCGCTCGTTCGAAATCGCGGGACGACTTGGCGACGCACAAAGTCGGGCTGCTGCAGCGCAGAATATCGGCATCGTTTGCCAGCAGGAAGGCGAAGCCGCGCGTCAGGAAGGTCGCGAGATCGAAGCTCGCCAGCTTTTCAACGAAGCGAGAGAATTCATCTTGACAAGCCTCCAACTCGAACAACAGCGCGGCAACGAACCCGCCGCCGCCCAATCGCTCGGGCAACTGGCAAAAATCGACTTCCTTCTTGGCGAGCTGGATGACGCCGAAGGCCATGCGAGACAGTGTCTGCAGATTGACGAAAGGTTGGGTATCACGCGGGAACTGCCGAGCGACTACAGCATAATGGTTTCCATCGCTCGAGCACGAGGCGACGAAGTCCAGGCCACTGAGTGGGAGCGCAAGCGCGACGCGGCTCGGGACGAACTGCAGCGCCGAGCGCAAGGACCCGGCGGCCTCCCTCCGCAGTTTCTCCAAGCCATTCAGGCCCTGTCCATGGCCTGCGCCAGAGCGGGATTCGGACAGGAACGGCCGGAGCAACTCGATCCAAGCGAGGAATCCGCTCTTGCCCAGATTGAGAAGCTCCCCGCACCGTTGACGGATCTTGCCAGATTTCTACGATGTATCGCCGCGGGAGACACGCCCTCTCCACCTACCGGCCTTCCCATTGAGCTACAAGAGTTCTTCACTGAGCTTCTGGGCGCCTTACGCGAAGCCAGAAATTAACACAGTCGCGGTTCTCCCATTCGATTCACGCCATCGCCGCCGACCCAATCTCCGGATGCGCGCGCGCAAACGACACGAGGTTCGCCGCGTAATCCGCCAGCCGCGGCACGAAGATGCCCCAGCCGCTGAGCGCGGCGTCGGCGTTGGTATGCGTAGGTGGTCGGATGGACGAAGTAATCGACGGCGGGTGATGGGATTCGAAGCAGCGGGTAGACGCCCGGGATGTGCTCGATGGAAAACTTCGCGAGCGCCCTCGTCAGCGGAATGCGGATTACGCGACGGCCGGTAGCGCGGGCGATCACGGTGATGGTCAGCGGCGCGGGATCGGCGAGTTGGTAGCACATTCGGACGATGTGGGGAAGCCCGGAGACGTACTCGATCGCGTTCACCATGAAGTCGCGCAGGACGACGTTGAACGTGTAGCGCGACGGGCGGCCGACGACCGGCAGGACGGCGATGCGCGGCTGGCGTTCCGCGGCCAAGTGCCAGATTTCGGTGATGTCGCCCGAGGGCGACGTCGATTGGCGTCGTGATGTCGCCGATAACCCTTTGGCACGCGGAGGCGCGGAGCACGCGGAGAAAAGAAGTTTCCTCTCCGCGTTCTCCGCGTCTCCGCGTGAAACCGGTCCCTACGTGGTGTGGACAGCCCCTTGCTGTGTACTCTGTGCCTCTGTGGTTAAAAAGATTTTCGTCGCCCTGCTGATCATCGCAGCCATCGTCATCGCCATTCGCTTCCTGCCGGTGAACGACTGGCTGAGACATTTCCAAACCTACGTCCGCGGACTCGGCGCGCTCGGATACGTCGTCTACATCGCCGTCTACGCAATCTGCGTCGTCGCGTTCATCCCCGCATCGATTTTGACGCTCGGCGCGGGCGCGATCTTCGGATTCGTCGGCGGGACGATCGTCGTCATCATCGGCGCGACGATCGGCGCCACGCTTGCGTTTCTGCTCGCGCGAACCGTCATGCGCAAGAGGATCGAGGAGAAGACGCGCGGCAATAAAAAGTTCGAAGCGCTCGATCGCGCCATCGCCAGCGAAGGGATGAAAATCGTCTTCCTGGTCCGCCTGGCGGTTGTCTTTCCTTTCACGTACAGCAACTTCGCATTCGGACTGACCGCGATCCCGCTCGGCCGCTACGTCCTGGCCACGTTCCTCGGCATCATCCCGGCGACGGCGGCGTTCGTGTTCGCCGGCAGCGCTGCGACCAAAGTCGCGACGACGTCAACGGGCTCGATCACGAAGATCGTCTACATCGCCGGCGGCGTCATCGCCATCATCGTCAGCGTGCTCATCGGCAGGATTGCGACGCGCGCGATCCGGCGCGCCGGCGTTGACGATCAGTAGCGATATGCTCTCCCTCTTCGGAGGTTCCTGATGAGCAATCCACTTGTTGAACTCACGAAAACGGGGCAGAGCATCTGGTTCGATCAGATGGAGCGGCGGCTCGTTTCCAGCGGCGAGCTGAAACGGATGATCGATGAAGACGACCTGCGCGGGCTGACTTCGAATCCGACCATTTTCGAAAAAGCGATCGGCGGCAGCGATGATTACGACGCGCAGCTTCGCGATCTGGCCGCGCAGAACAAATCGCGCGAAGAGATTTACGACGCCATCACCATCGAAGACATCGGCAATGCCGCCGACGTCTTTCGTCCCGTCTACGACAAATGCAAAGGCGGCGACGGATTCTGCAGCCTGGAAGTCTCGCCGCTTTTCGCGAACGACACCGCCGCAACGGCAGCCGAGGCCAAGCGGCTTTTTGCAGCGCTGAACCGGCCCAACGTCATGATCAAGATTCCGGCCACGCCGGAAGGGATCCCGGCCATCGAAGAGTCGATCGCGAACGGCATCAACATCAACATCACCCTCATCTTCTCGAACGACGTTTACGCGCAGGTGATGGAGGCCTATCTGCGCGGCCTGGAGCGCCGCGTCGCGCAGGGGCTGCCGATCAACGAGATCGCATCCGTGGCCAGTTTCTTCGTCAGCCGCATCGACGCGTTGGCGGAGAAACAGATGGAAGCGAAGTTGAAAGAGAAAGACGATCCGGAGGTCCGTTCGCTTTTCGGGAAGGTCGCGATTTCGAACGCGAAGCTCGCGTATCAACTTTTCAAACAGACATTCAGCGGCGAGCGATGGGAGAAGCTGAAGCATCACGGCGCGAACGTGCAGCGGCCGTTGTGGGCGTCGACCGGGACGAAGAATCCCGCCTACAGCGACGTGCTCTACATCGAGTCGCTGATTGGTCCGGACACCGTCAACACCGTTCCCCCGGCAACGTACAAAGCGTTCAAGGAGCACGGCCGCGTGGCCATGACGCTGGAGCAGGACGTCGACGGCGCGCGCGAAGTGATGCGCAAGTTCGAGGAGAAGGGCTTCAGTCTCAACGCGATCACCACGAAGCTCACCGAGGATGGCGTGAAGTCGTTCGATGAATCATTCGCGTCGCTGATGAGCACCATCGAATCGCGCCGCGATGAAGCGATCCGCGGACTCGGAAAGCGTCTTTCTCTGCACCTCGGCGCTGCACAAGCGACGGTGGATCAGGCCGCGCAACGCGTCGAGAAGGAGAAATTCGTCGAGCGCATCTGGAAGAAAGACACGACGCTCTGGAAGAACGACGACGCGCACAAGAAGATCATCGCCAATGCCCTCGGCTGGCTGACGGTGGCCGAGGAGATGACGAAAGCGGCGCCGGAACTGATGAAGTTCGCCGATTCCGTCAAAGGCGAATTCGACGACGTCGTGGTCCTCGGCATGGGCGGTTCGAGCTTGTGTTCCGAGGTCACGCGAAGATTGTTCGGCGCGAGGAGTGGGTATCCGAGACTGAACGTGCTCGACTCGACGGTGCCTCAGGCAGTGCATGCGCTTGAGTCGCGGCTCGACTTGGCGCGGACGCTGTTCGTCGTCGCATCGAAGTCGGGCACGACCACCGAGCCGGCGATGTTTCATCGCTACTTTTACGACCGCGTGAAGTCGGTCAAAGGCGACAAGGCTGGCGAGAACTTCGTCGCTGTCACCGATCCCGACACGCAACTCGGCAAGGACGCGAAGGCCGACAATTTCCGGCGCATTTTCATCAACCAGCCGGACATCGGCGGCCGCTACTCGGCGCTGTCCTATTTCGGGATGGTTCCCGCGGCGATTTCCGGAGTCGACGTGGCGACGCTGCTCGATCGCGCCATGCACGCCGGCCACGTCGCGCAGTCGCCGGGCGTGAAGAAAAATCCGGCGGCGATGCTCGGCACGGTGATCGGATCGCTGGCGATGCAAGGCCGCGACAAGCTCACGCTCATCACTCCCCCGCCGCTCGACACGCTCGGCCTCTGGATCGAGCAACTCGTCGCCGAGTCGACCGGCAAAGAGGGCAAAGGCATCCTCCCCGTCGCCGGCGAGCCGTTCCTCGATCCGCGCGACTACGGCAACGACCGCCTCTTCGTCTGCGTGCGCATGCGCAATTCGGACATGACCTCGAAGTTGAAAGCGCTCGCCGATGCCGGACATCCGGTCGTCGATCTCGTGCTCGAAGATCCGCTCGACATCGGCGAGATTTTCTTCACCTGGGAGTTCGCCACCGCCGTCGCCGGCGCGCTCCTCGGCATCGACGCGTTCGATCAGCCGAACGTGCAGGAGTCGAAAGACAACACCAAGCGGCTGCTCGAGGAATTCAAATCAAGCGGCACGATGCACACGGACCAGTCGCAGATCACGCCCGATGATTCTGCCGCGATCGGCGCGCTCCTCGGCAGCGTGAAGCCGGGCGACTACATCGCGCTCACCGAGTATTTCGCTGAATCGCCGGAGCGCGATCAACGCATCGCCTCCATCCGCGAGACGCTCGGCCGCGAGCTGCATGTGGCCACGACCACCGGCTACGGCCCGCGCTTCCTCCACTCCACCGGCCAGTTGCACAAAGGCGGACCGGCCACCGGCGTCTTCATGCAGCTCACCGGCGGCGGACATGCGGACGTGCCGATTCCGAACGAGAAGTTCACCTTCGGCGTCCTCGTGCGCGCGCAGGCCATCGGCGATTTTCAGTCGCTGGCTTCCCGCAAACGCCGCGCGGTCAGCATCAACCTCGGCGATGACGTCGACGCCGGACTGGACGCGCTGGCGAAAACCGTAAAAGAAGCATTGGCGAAGGTGACGAAATGACGCAGGCGCAATTCGGCATGATCGGCCTCGCGGTGATGGGCGCGAACCTCGCGCTCAACATCGAGGAGCACGGCTTCTCCGTCGCGGTCTGGAATCGCGAAACGGAGGTGATGGAGAAGTTCATCGCCAAAAATGCGGGCAAGAAATTCACCGGAACGAGGTCGCTGGAAGAGCTGGTGCAGGCCGTCGAGCGCCCGCGCCGCATCATGATGATGATCATGGCCGGCGCGCCGGTGGACATGACCATCGACAAACTCATGCCGCTCCTCGACGAAGGCGACGTGGTCATCGACGGCGGCAACTCCTGGTTCAAAGACACGCAGGCGCGGACGGCGAAGCTCGAAGCGAAGAAGCTGCATTTCGTCGGCTCCGGCGTCTCCGGCGGCGAGGAGGGCGCGCGCTTCGGCCCGTCGCTGATGCCGGGCGGCTCGAAGGAATCGTGGGATTGCATCAAGCCGGTTTTCGAAGCGATTGCGGCGAAGAGCGACTCCGGTCCGTGCGTGACGCACGTCGGCCCCGACGGCGCCGGCCACTTCGTGAAGATGGTGCACAACGGGATCGAGTACGGCGACATGGAGCTGATCGCCGAGGCTTACGAGATGCTGCGCAAAGGACTCGGCGCGGATGCCGACGAGCTGGCGGCGATTTTCGACGAGTGGAACCGCGGGCCGCTGGAGTCGTTCCTGATCGAGATCACCGCGCATATTTTCCGCGTCAAGGATCCCGAGACCGGCGCGCCACTCGTCGATAAAGTGCTCGACAAAGCCGGACAGAAGGGCACCGGCAAGTGGACGGCGCAGATCGCGCTCGATCTCACCGTTCCCATTCCGACGATCGCCGCGGCCATCGATGCGCGCGTGCTGTCGTCGATGAAAGCGGAGCGCGTGGCGGCATCGAAAGTCCTGCACGGACCGGGCGAGAAGCCGCACATCGCCGACCGCAAGCAGTTCATCGCCGACGTTCACGACGCGCTGTACGTCTCGAAGATCTGTTCCTACGCGCAGGGGATGGCGCTCATTCAGGCCGGCTCACGCGAATGGAAGTGGTCGATCGACATGCGCGAGATGGCGAGAATCTGGAAGGCCGGCTGCATCATCCGCGCGCGCTTCCTCGACTCGATCATGCGCGCCTACGAGCGCAAGGCCGACCTCACCAATCTGCTGCTCGACGACGAGTTCTCGGCCGACATGCAGAAGCTGCAGCCCGCCTGGCGGCGCACGGTTGCCTTCGCGCAGGCGAACGGAATCGCGATCCCGGCCATGTCGGGAAGCCTCAGCTACTTCGATGCGTATCGCGCCGCCGAACTGCCGCTGAACCTGACGCAGGCGCAGCGCGATTACTTCGGATCACATACGTATCAGCGGAACGACAAGGGTCCGGACACGCCGTTCGTGCATACGGACTGGATTCACTTGTAGAAGCTTTACTTCGCGCCCGCCCAGACGTCGAGGTGTACCGGAACCTCATCATTCACCGTCACCAGCACGTTGTGCGGGACAGTGATGCCGAAGTCGGGCATGCGGATCTTGAAGTCAGTGGTCGCGTGGATGCGTCCGTCCGGGATGAGGACGACGCGCACCGGAATCGTCATCCGCTTCGTCACGCCATGCAGTGTCAGGTCGCCGGTGACGTTGATGTCGGCAGGAGCGTTCGGCGCGATCGACGCGGGACCGGTCACGCTGACCGACTTGAACGTCGCCGTGCCGAACTTCGTTGTCTCGAGGTAGCGCTCGCGCATCTCTTTGTTGCGAAGTCCGACGCCGGTGTCGAGCGAATCGACGTTGATGTTGATCTGCACGCTCGACGCGGCGGGGTTGGCAGGATCGGCGACGATCGTCCCATTCACATCGCTCGTCTTTCCGTCGAACGAGTCGTACGTATCCTCGGCGTGAAACTGCGCGACGTTGTTGCCGCCCTTCGTGATCGCGTACGTGCGCGATTGGGCGTGAAGCGTTGCCGCGGCGAGCAGGAGGCCGAGAGCGATGGAAAATCTCATGACTCCCGCGAACAGCAAGCCGTTACTTGCCGATTCCGGCCAGGCGTAACGCTTTGCGAACGTACGACGGATGCGGGATCGCGCCGAGCGCGGCAGGATCGATCCACGCGTACTCATCGCCGCGCGCTCGAGGACGGCGCGCGACGGCGAAGACTTCGAAGGTGATGCGCCGATTCGTGATCGTGTGCCGGAACGTCCCGAGGACGGCGCCGCCAATCACGCGCAACGGCGTTCCGGTCAGCAGAGTCGTATCGCCATGCGGCAGGTGAAACATGCCGCGCATGAGCTGTCCCGATTCGCGCCGCATCAGCACGCGGCCGGTGCGGTCGGTGACGAGATAGAGCGGAATGCGCAACTCGCGCGTGGCCAGCTTCGCCTTCGGGCGCGGCAGTTGATCGACGCGATCGTCCATGCACGCGGCGCATTCACGCCGCAACGGACAGCGTTCGCACGACGGATTACGCGGCGTGCAGACGAGCGCGCCCAGCTCCATCAATCCCTGGTTGAAATCGCGCGGCGATTTCGACGCGGCCACCAACTCTGCCGCGCGCATCCACGCCTCGCGCACCAACGACGGAGAGCCCAGCGGCGCCTCGATCGCAAACAATCGCGCCACGATGCGCGCAACGTTGCCGTCGACAATCGGCGCGCGTTGTCCGTGTGCGATCGAGGCGATCGCACCGGCCGTGTATCGGCCAATGCCCGCGATCGTCATCAGCTCATCGACCGCCGCCGGAATCACACCGCCGAAGCGCGTCATCACGTCTACCGCTCCGTCGCGCAGCATCCGCGCGCGACGGTAGTAGCCGAGTCCCGACCACGCCGCGGTGACTTCGTCGAAACTCGCAGCCGCGAGCGAAGCGACGTCCGGAAAGCGCGTCATGAATCGCTCGTAGTATCCGAGGACGACCTCCATCCTCGTCTGCTGCAGCATCACCTCGGAAACCCACACGCCGTACGGGTCGTACGCCGCGCGCCACGGCAGCGGGCGCTGGTGTTTGCGGAACCACTTTTCGGTGAGGGAGGCGAGCCGGCGGGCTGACAAAACGGCTTGTATTGTATGCTTCGCGTCATCCCTCCGAGGCCCCGAACGACATGGAAGATCAAGCGCAGGCGAAGCAGCCCGAAACCGAACAAGGCAAATACGTTTACTGCATCATCAAGACCGATATCCCGCGTGATTTCGGGCCGGTCGGCATCGGCGGCCGCGGCGATAAGGTCTACACCGTTCCGTACAAAGAATTCGCGGCCGTCGTCTCCAACTGTCCGCTCATCGTCTTCGATCCCACGCGCGAAAACGCGCTCGCTCATGAGCACGTGAACGAGCTGGTGATGAAGGATTTCACCGTGCTGCCGATGAGTTTCGGGACCGTCTTCCGCACGGAGAACGACATCAAGGAGTTCCTGAAAGGGACGTACGACGCGCTCTCCGACGTGCTGCAGAAGATGGACGGCAAGATCGAGTTCGGCCTGAAGGTGAACTGGAACAAGGACCAGGTCGTCCACGAGATCGAGACCGAAAACGAAGAGATCCGCCGGCTGAAGGAAGAGATCCAGTCGAACACGTCGACGTCGACGTACTTCTCACGCATGCAGCTCGGACGCGTGGTCGAGTCGGCGCTGCAGGCGAAGGCCGATGCGTACGTCAGCGAGATTTACGAAGCGCTGCGCGACGCCGCCATCGCGTCGCGTTCGAACAAGCCGATTGGCGACAAGATGATCCTCAACGCGGCGTTCCTGGTCGACCGCGAGAAGACGAAAACGTTCGACGATCAGATCACCGACATCGCCAAAAAGTACGAGAACAAGCTGTCGTTTCTCTACACCGGTCCGTGGCCGCCCTACAACTTCGTGAATATCCGTCTGAAGCTGGAGCGCGCGTAGCGCTGAGAGGTTGAGAAGAAATGCCGCTCCATTTCGTGCGAAGCACTTTGGAGTGCGGTGGCAAGGCCACCGCTTTGGGAGGGTGGTGGAAGCGTGACGACTCGCAGCGTGTGATGCTTGCCCGATCGTCGCGACGGTTACCGTCCCCCTCCCTCCCAAAGCGGTGGCTCGATCGCCACCGCACTCCAAAGCTTCGCGAAATATGCCGCGAGCCGGGCAAGCATGAATCGATTCGCGTCACGATAAGGTCTTAAACATGTTCCTCCTCGACGACATCCTCATGCTGCCGATGAAGCTCCCCATCGCGGGCTTCAACTGGATCATGAAACAGATTCAGACGATGGCGAACGAGGAGCTGCTCAACGATCAGCCGTGGAAGGAACGGCTCATCGAGCTGCAGATGATGCTGGAGGTCGGCGACATCAGCGAAGAGGATTACGCAGTGCAGGAGGCGCAGGTCTTTCAGGCGCTGCGCGAGATCCGGGCGCGGCGCGAGGAGCTGGCGCGGCAGCAGCGCGGCGGTGACGACGAAGGCGACGGCGGCATCGGGATTTACACCGGATACGGCCAGTGACGCTCGCGGCGGCGTTCGATCGCATCGCCGATCGCCGCGTGATCCTGATCGGCGGCAAAGGCGGCGTCGGCAAGACGACGATCTCGATCGCGGCGGCGCTGCACTTCGCCAGGTCGCGGCCGGTGATTCTCTTCACGACCGATCCGGCGTCGAATCTTGCCGACATCCTGCACGGCGAACTGCGCACCGAGGCGCTGGATGCTGGCGCGTTGTACCAGCGTTTTCTCGATCGTAATCTCGATAGTTTCCTCGAGCTCGGCGACCGAGGAACGTATCTCGACAAAGACGAGCTGCGCCGATTTTTCGAGCTGTCGCTGCCCGGCGTCGACGAGCTGATGGCGTGGATGCGCATCGGCGAACTGGCCGAGGAGAATGGCGATGCCACGATCGTGGTCGACACTGCCCCTACCGGCCACACGCTGCGTATGCTGTCGTCGGCCGATCACTTCCGCCAATTCGCTGACGCGCTGGACTCAATGCAGGCCAAGCATCGCGGGATGATGCGCCAGTTCACGCGCCGCGACGTCCGCGACGCGATGGACGCGTTCGTCGATCAATTCGAAGCGGATGCGAAACGGCGGCGCGATCTGTTGACCGACTCCGCACGCGCCGCGTTCGTGCCGGTAACGTTGTCGGAGCCGTGGGTGGTGGAGCAGACCGAGCGGCTGATTCGCGATGTCCGCGCCGAGGGGATCGATGTTCCGTTCACGATCCTAAATCGCGCGGTTGCCGACGATGATTGCGACCGCACCCGCGACGACGCGGCGCGCAAACGCCTCTCGCCGGTTGTTGACGCGCAGCGCGCATGCATCCCGCTCGATACCGCGCAGGCGATCGACGCCTGGGAACGCTGGCGTCTCGCCCGCTCGGGGCAAAAACCTGCGGGCGAGACGCCCGCGTTCCCAGGCAATCTTCAACTCGCCCGCCTAACCTTTCTGGCCGGCAAAGGCGGCGTCGGCAAAACGACTTCGGCAGCATCGATCGCGTTGCAGCTCGCCAAGAACCATCCCGACAAAAACTACACCGTCATCTCCGTAGATCCCGCACACACGCTGCGCGATGTCTTCGCGCACGCAACGCCGCCGAAGAACCTCACCGTCGAAACGATTGACACGCGCGCCAAGTGGCGCCGCTTCCGCGATGCGCTCGGCGAAGAGATCGAGCGCGCCATCGGCGCCATCACGCCCGGCGGCATGACCGTCGCCTACGACGCCGACGCCATGAAGAAGCTCGTCGAGATTGCGCCGCCCGGCGCCGACGAACTGTTCGCCATCACCCGGCTGGCCGATCTCATCGCCGACGATTCGCAGTCGGCCATCATCGTCGACACCGCCCCGACCGGGCATTTCCTGAGACTTATCGATCTCCCCGCCACCGCCGGCGAATGGGTGCGCGAGTTCATGCGCATCCTCCTCCGCTACCGCGAACTGATCCCCGCCGGCTCGCTGGGCGAGGAGCTGATCCGCGCGTCGAAAGCTCTGCACGCGCTCGAAGAAGCGATGCGTTCGGATGCGACGCGCGTCATCGTCGTCACGCGTCCGGAACGCATCGTCATCGCCGAGAGCAAACGGCTCATCGCCGGAGTCGAAAAGCGCGGCATGCGCATCGGTGGCGTGATCGCGAACTACGTGACGCCCGCGAACGACTGCGCCTGCGATCAATCGATGCGCGGTTACGAGATGGCCGCGATGGAAACCATCGGCCGCGATGACCTCGTCATCATCGAGCGCCGCAACGAGCCGGTCACCAACCTCGCCGAACTGGCCACGCTGGTACCGATCTGAGTGGTGATATTCACGGGATGTAGTACAGCCGGATCGACTTCCCAATCCTTCGGTAATTCTCGGGCAGCCATCGCCATCCGCCCTGCTGCGCTTTCGTCATCTGGTAGGAGTGATCGCTGACGGCGATCCAGCCCTTCGACGGCGCCCAGGGGCTGGGATAGCGGAACGGAGGGAAGCCGAGCGCGGCATAGTCGGCGGGCCCCATCAGCGACAGCGCGATCGACGGGATGTGCTCGCGGCGGATCACGCTCCGCAGCCGAAGGACATCCTGTCCCCAGTCGATGTTGCTGTCGACGAGAAGGCGCGACGGATCGCGGCCGGCGACGGCGTTGAAGTAAGGGAAGTAGTCGGGATGCGCGAGCGCCGAGGCGCCGAGGTGGCAGACGAGCAGGGCTGCGGCGGTGAAGCGCATCGCGCGATTGCCGCGCAGCATCGCCACGACCGTCGTCGCACAGGCGATCGCGAACGGTACGTAAAACGGCAGGATGTAGCGGATGCCGAGGTCGAGAGTGCTCGGCAGCGCGACGGCGATGATGGCCAGGCCGGCCAGGCTCCATTCCGCGAAGACGCCGCGCAGTTCGGGGTCGCGCAACGCGAGCCAGAGGCCGGCGATGAAGAGCAGCAGCGCGGCGATGGTGGTCTTCAGCGCCACGGCGAACGGGAAATACCACCACCAGCCGGTTCGTGTCGCGCGTCCGATCAGAAAGCTATCCATCCCCTCTTTGTCGATCTTGCGGATGGCGCTGATGCCAACGAAGAACTGCGGCGCGGGCAGCGGCGTGGAAGGGCTGACGTGCGCGAGCAACTGCTGCAATCGCGGCGGATAGGAATCCATCCACGGCTGCAGATCGGCGAAGGTGTGGATGGTGAACCCGTATCCGGCCCAGATCACGAAAAGCGTCACGAACGCGGCCGGAACCATCGTGCCGAGGGCGCGCGCGAAGCGTTGTCGGAAATCAGGATCGCGCAGGAGGCGGACGACGACGATCGTTACGCACGTCACCGGCACGTAGATGATGCTGGTGAACTTGCAGTTGATGCTGAAGCCGAACGCCGCGCCGAAGAGCAGCGCGTGTTTCAGATCGGGAGCGCGCAGCCAGCGTCCGAACGCGAGGAGCGCGACGGCTAGCCCGGCCACGGCAGGACCGTCATGCGTGGTCAGCGCGGAGTAACCGAGAACGACCGGCTCCATGGTGAAGAGAAAAGTGGCGGCCAGCGCGCCGGTGTCGCCGAGGGCGTCGCGCGCGGCGAAGAAGACGGCGATGGCGGCGATGATGAAAAAGACCGCCGTCCCCGCGCGTCCGCGGAAGAGGTTCGCTCGGTAGTCGCCGTGGCCGTAGAAAACGCTGTGGATCTGATCGGTGAACGTGCCGCGCGGATCGAAGCGCATCCCGCCGAACCACGGCACGGCGGCGTAGATGACGCGCGGCAGCGGTGGATTCTCGCTCTGCAGCGTGTAGCGATGAAACTCGTACATCTCCAGTCCGGCGCCGAGGTGCGTGCCCTCGTCGTTCGTCACGGAAAAGACGCGCCAGGTCGTGGCCATGCGGATCGCGCCGATGGCGATCAGCAGCGCCGCGACGACGGCGGGACGGAGTCGTGGAAAGCGCTGCATCGGCGCCGGATTCTACTGCGCACGACTCTTGCCTCCCGCTGAGCCGGAGGTAGTTGTCATGCGCGAACGCCGTCATCTCATCGTTTTCGTCGCCACGTTGTTTATCTGTTGCCTGGCGTTAGGCAACTGCAGGAAGGCCGAGCAGCCGGCCGAGACGACTACGAAAGGGAACGCCACCGACCGCGATGCCGCCACCGGCACGAGCGGCACCGGCGAGCCGGCCTCGCCGTCGACCGGGACGACGACCGCGGCGCAGCAACTCGGCACGGTCGCGCCGAGCGCGGCCGGAACGTCGGCCGTCGCCCTGACCGGCACGGAGGAGGTGCACGCCCAGAAGACGGAGACGACGTCGACGCTCCAGGGCCCGGGCGGCACGACGACGGCGTCGGTGGCCACGCCGACCGATACGACCGCGACGTTCAAGACGACGACCGGCACGTCGACCGCCGGCGTGAAGAAGCACTGATGCGCAAGCTGCCGTTTTTCGCCTTCGCACTCCTGATCGCGGCCTGTCCCGGCGATCGCCGCACCGATGTTTCGCAGAGCGGACCGGCGCAGACGTCGACGACGACGCGCAATCCGCAGGCGGTTCCGGAGAACAGCACGGCCATGAATCCGGTTACGCCGCCGCAGACATCAATGCCCTCGACACGCGCCGCCAGCTCCGCCTCGGCACCGATCGTCGACGTGCAGCTCACGGAGTACGAGATCCGGATGCCCGATTCATTAGCCGCCGGCCCGCAGCACTTCCGGATCGCAAACGGCGGCAAGCAGACGCACAACTTCGCCATCGAAGGCGCGGGGATCTCGCAGAAGCTGGCCTCCGATCTCCCGCGCGGCGATACAACGGAGCTGAGCGTGAATTTGCCCGCCGGTACGTACACGGTCTATTGCCCGGTGGACGGACATCGCGGCAAGGGGATGCAGCGGACGATCGTGGTGCGGTGAACGTCTCGAACAGCGTTTCACCACAAAGACACAAAGGACACAAAGGACACAAAGGGATTCTCTTCGTGTCCTTTGTCTCTTTGTGGTGATCCGTCCCTCTACGGCTTCGTCAGCCGGATCACCAGAAACGGATTGAGTGAGCTGCGGGCGAGGCGCGGAAGGTGATGCATCGACGCGAACAGCAGTTGCATCGGCAGGACGAAGGCGCGGCCGTACCAGTGCTGGCGCACCTGGCGGAATCGCAGACGGCCGTTGGGGCTGACTGCGGTCACGGTGATGCGCGGATCGAGATCGTAGGCGAGCTGCACGACTTCGGCAAATGTTGGCAGAAAGCCTTCGCGAATCGAGTGAAATCGCGCGGAGCCGCCGCGGGTGTTGTGCCAGAAGTCGATCGGGAAGGCGCCGTTCGGGAAGTCGAGGTAAAGCGTGCCGCCGGGCGTGAGGACGCGCAGCAGGCCGGCCAGAAACGCGCGCCGCACGGCGTCGCGATTCGGCAGCGGCTTGACGCGATATTCGTCGCCGCCTATCTCCTCGACGCCGACGTGTTCGAGAACGCCGGAGCAAAGCATCACTTGAAAAAACGCGTCGGCGAACGGCAGCTTCGCGCCGTCGGCGACCGCGAGACGATCACGATGGACGCGCTCGCGCCACTGCCAGCGGCGCAACGCAGAAGAGTCGATGCCGTAGGCGTCGTGGCCAGCGGCGGTGAGGAGATCGACGGAGATGCCGTTGCCGCAGCCGGCGTCGAGAATGCGCAGACCGTTCGTTCCGATACGCGGTAGGTAGAAGTCGTTGATGCGCGCGATGGCGCCGTCGTTCTCGCGCTCCAGCGCCAGGCGATGCTCGGCCGTCAGAACGGTGTTCTCGTCGAACTGGTCGTAGTACGCGCCCCGCATGAAGTCGGCGATCTGGTCGACGACGGGATAGTCGATATTCTCGGCATCGCAACGCAGCGAATCGGTTCCAGCGGTCAACGGCCCGAAGCAGTTTGGGCAGCGATAGACGTCTACCAATGTCCGCGCTCCGCGCTGAACATCACTTCGTAGACTTTGCGCGCCCAGCTTCGTTTGCCGAATTCGACCGGGCCGGTTGCTTCCTGCGTCAGCCACTCCTTGATCGGCAGCGTGAAACCGGTCTTGCGCCGTTCGCGGACTTCGGGCGGCAGCGGCGGACGCGGCGCGGATGCGAGAAGCTGTTTGCCGCGCTCGCGGCGCGTTACGAGCGCCGGCGCGACTTTGCGGAGGAGATGCGCGTCGACGAGCGGGACGCGCACTTCCAGCGAGTGCGCCATCGAGGCCCAATCCATGTCGCGCAGCAGTTGGTTGCGGAGGTAGAGCGACGACTCCAGCGCCGCCACACGCGCGAAGGCGTTGCCGGGATCGGGAGTCACGACGCGTTCAATAAGCTTCAGCAAATCGAGGCGCCGCAATCCTTCCGCCGCGATGTCATCGCCGAGGATCGACGGCAACTCGGACGCGAGGAAGCGGCCGCGTTTGACGAGGTACGCGCCGGCGTAACTGCCACCGTAACGGACGATCTCGCCCATCTTCGGACTGATGTGGCGGCTGCGTTTCGACAACGCGCTGTTAAGCCGATGCACGGCGTCGCCGAGCCTCGGAACGCGTGCGAGTACCGAGGTCACCGGCATCCAGCGCGGAATGTCGCGGAAGGAGGTATAGCCGCCGAACAGCTCGTCGCCGCCGGCGCCGGACATTGCCACCTTCAGGCCGAGGTCGTGCGCGGCCTTGCTGATGAAATAGCTGTTGAGGCCATCGACGGTCGGCTGGTCCATCGCCGCAAAAATCCGCGGCAGCTCGGATCGAAACTCGGCCAGCGTCAGCTCCTGAATCGAATGGCGCACGCCGTACTGCCGCGCCACGAGCGCCGCCAGCGGCGCTTCGTCGTTGACGCGGCCACGGTACTCCTCGAAACGCAGCGTCATCGTCTGCAGATCGGCGGCGCCGCTCTCGCGCGCGAGCGCGACGACGGCCGTCGAGTCGATGCCGGCCGACAAAAACGCGCCGACCGGAACGTCGGCGACCATGTGATAGCGCACCGACTCGAGCACTGCGTCGTGCACGATTTCGCGGCGCTGGTCATCGGTGAAGTGTTCATCGCGCTCCACCGCATCGCGCAGCGTGGACGCGATCGAAAAGTACTGCACCGGATCGCGGACACCGCTCACATCGACGTACATGTACGAACCGGCCGGAAGCGCGCGAATGGCCCGATACATCGTGAATGGCTCCGGCACCGTTCCTCGGAGAAAAAATCCGGCGGCGCCAGCGGGATCGAACTGCGTCGAGACCTTCCCGCCCGCGATGAGTGCGCGGACCTGCGAGGCGATTCGAATCGTCGCGCCGTCGTCGGCGTAGTACAGCGGCTTGATGCCATACGGATCGCGCGCCAGCAGCATCCGGCGCCGCGCGCCATCCCAAAGTGCGATCGTGAACATGCCGCGCAGCTCGCCGAACATCGCTTCCTGCTTTTCGTCATAAAGCTGCAGCAGCACCTCGGTGTCCGACTGCGAGGTGAATCGCCGTCCGCGCGCTTCGAGTTGCGCACGCAACTCGCGATAGTTGTAGATCTCGCCGTTGAAGACGATCGTCAGCGGACCGAAATGTTTCGGCTGCGCGCCGCCGGGAGAGAGATCGATGATGGCCAGGCGGCGATGCCCGAATCCGACGCGGCCGTCATCCGAGAACCAGGCGTCGCCGGCGTCGGGTCCGCGCGAGAGCATGCACTCGCGCGTGGCGATCACTTCATCGCGATCGACCGAGGGCGCCGCGCCGCCGTACGCGAAAATCGCGTTGATGCCGCACATGGCGCGGGAGTGTACTGGGAACACGGACGTCTCGTCCGCCGTGACATATCGCGCGGGTTGAGAAAGCGGGCGGGACGCCCGCGGTCCCAGGTTAGCGCGTGCCGCTGATGGCCATCGGCGACGCGGCGTCGACACGGATCGAAACGTCGCTGGCCGGAATGGCGTCGCCGGTGCTGCCGTGCGGACGCACCCAGACGACGACGGTGTAGACGCCGGGACCGTCGGGCAGCGGAATGGCGAAGGCGAATTTGCCGTCGGCGGCCACCTGAAAATCGCCGCGGCGGCCGTCGCTGTACTCCTCGCGGATTGTTTCGACACCGCCGGGGACGTTTCGTTTGTAGGTACCGCGGAGGCGCGGCAGGTATTCGCGGCGCGCGTCCGGCAGGCTGTAACTTTGGATCGCGTTCGCGGTCACCGCGGCCATCGGCTGCGGCAGCGGCTCGTGATGCACGGTGATCGCCTCGACGGCGTATCCCTTCACCGCCTGGCCGCTGCAAAGCACGGGTTGCGCGTTGGCGAGGCGGCGCGGCAGCGGACGAAGCCATTCGACATAGTGGCGAATGAACTCCTGCGTCAGCCGGAACTCGCCCTTTTCCCACGCCAGACCGATGCCGACGTGCGTCGCGTCAGGATCGAGAATGGTTTTGCGATGCCCATCATGCGGCGCGACCTCGGCCATCATGGCCGCCTCGGAGCGCCGCAGCATGTCGTACAGCGCGGAGTCGGCGAAGGTGTAGTTGGCCGACCACGCCGCGGCGTTCTCGCTGACGCCATCGTTGCCGCCGGCGAAGGAGTAGCGCATATACGGCGCCTCGCCGTCGGTTGTGAAATGGCCGGTCGTGCCGTTACGGATCTGTGCACGGCAATAGGCGTCGGCGGTCGCGGAGACCTGCGTGTCGAGTTGCACGGGACGCAGTCCGAACTTCGCGCGGTCGCGATTGATGAGCCGCACGAACTCGCCGCGCAGCGTCATCCGCGTCTCATCAGCCGCTCCTTCGCCCTGCGCGAGTGTCGCGCCGAAGGTGAAGGCGATCGTGAGGACCGCGAGAAGGAGCTTCTTCATGGGGCGACGATAAAACGGTTCGTGGCGCGGTGTCATTCCGCAGACCCTAATTATCAAACGGCCGCGAACGCTTGATGGACATCCGCGATCAAGTCCTCCACGTCCTCGATGCCGACGGAGATACGGACGAGTCCGGGCGTGATCCCCAGTCGCGTTCGCGTTTCCACAGGGACCGAGGCGTGGGTCATCGATTCGGGATGCGAGATCAGCGTTTCGACGCCGCCGAGGGACTCGCCGAGGGAGCAGAGGCGGACGCGGTCGAGGAACTTCTTGGCGTTCGCGAGCGAGCCGAGCTCGAACGAGATCATCGCGCCGAAGCCGCGCATCTGACGTTTGGCGAGCTCGTGCTGCGGATGGTCAGGCAGCCCTGGGTAGTACGTTTTCAGCGCTTTCGGCTGGCGCGACAGGTAATCGGCCATGGCCCGGCCGTTTTCCTCGTGCTGCTTCATTCGCACGGCCAGCGTCTTCACGCCGCGGAGGATCAGCCACGAATCCATCGGCGACAGGATCGCGCCGACGGCGTTCTGCAGGAAGCCAATCTGCTCGGCGATGGCGTCGTCGTTCGTGATCACCACGCCGCCGACGGAGTCCGAATGGCCGTTGAGGAACTTGGTCGTCGAGTGGACGACGATGTCCGCGCCGAGCTCGAGCGGTTGCTGCAGCCACGGCGAGCAGAAGGTGTTGTCAACCACCACCAGCGAATCATTCTCATGCGCGACCTTGGCGCACGCGGCGATGTCGGTGACCGTCATCATCGGATTGGTCGGCGTTTCGAGGAAGACGATCTTCGTATTCGGACGCAGCGCCGCGCGGACCTTGTTGACGCACGCGGTATCGACGTACGTGAACTGCAGGCCGAACTTCTCGCAGACCTTGTTGAAGAGGCGGAACGAGCCGCCGTACATATTTTCGCCGGCGACCACGTGGTCGCCCGACTTGAGCATGCGAAAGACCGTGTCGGTGGCCGACATCCCCGACGCGAAGCAGTGCGCGTGTTTACCGCGTTCGAGCGCGGCCAGGTTCGCTTCGAGCACGGAACGCGTCGGATTTTTCGTCCGCGCGTATTCGAAGCCTTTGTGCCTGCCGAGCTCCGGCTGTACGTACGTCGACGTCTGGAAAATCGGGTAGGTGACGGCGCCGGTGACCGGCTCCGGCTCCTGGCCGGCGTGGATGCAATCGGTGGAGAAGCCCATGAGATTTCCTTTGCGTCAATCCGCGTGTTCGGGCGCGAGCGGCTTCGCCCACTTCGTGTAAATGCCCTTCGACATGTAGCGCTCGGAGGCGTCGGGGATGATCGTGACGACGCGTTTGCCCGGGCCGAGTTTTTTGCAGACCTGAATCGCCGCAGCCACATTCGCTCCCGCCGACGACGCGCCGAGCACGCCCTCCTCGGACGCGAGACGCCGCACCATGACGAAGGCGGGATCGTCGTAGATCTGGATCACTTCATCGGCCAGCGACATGTCCAGCACGGGCGGGATGAACGATGACGCGCCGATGCCCTCGACTTCGTGCGGCCCGGCTTCGCCGCCCTTCAAAATCGAACCCTGCGGCTCGACGACGACGCACCAGCAGTTCGGGTTGCGTTCCTTCAGATACTTGGCCACGCCGCTGAACGTGCCGCCGGTGCCGGCGCCGGCGAGCCAGGCGTCGACGCGGCCGTCCATCTGCTCCCAGATCTCCGGACCGGTCGTCGCGTAGTGCGACTCGGCGTTGTACGGATTGGCGAATTGCTGCGGCACATACGAGTTCTCGATCCCCTTCGACAACTCCTCCGCTTTCGCGATCGCACCTTTCATCCCGTCGTCCTTCGGTGTGAGGACCACTTCGCCGCCGAGGGCTTTCATGACTTCGCGCTTTTCAGTGGAGAAGTTTTCGGGCACGCAGAGAATGACGCGATAGCCCATGCGCGTGCCCGCCAGCGCGAGGGCGATGCCGGTGTTGCCGGCGGTCGGCTCGATGATCGTGCCGCCTTTGGCGAGCTTTCCATCGCGCTCGGCGCGCTCGATCATGCCGACGCCGATGCGGTCTTTGACGGAGAAGCCGGGATTGAGAAACTCCAGCTTCACGAAGAGATCGGCGCCGTCGCCGCCGCAGATGTTGGAAAGCTGCAGCATCGGCGTATTGCCGACGAGATCGAGGATGCTGCGGACGGGTTTCGAGAGGGGCCTTGCCAAGCGCGCGGGATTGTATACGGGCCTAAAACAAAACGGCGGACCGAAGTCCGCCGTCGGTTGAAGTTGAAGGATTTGAAACTTACGCCCAGCTTGAGGAGCGGGTGGTCGACCGGCGCTGGTTGTAGCAATCGCGGCAATAGACAGGTTTGCCGCTGACGGGAGTGAACGGCACTTCGGTCGCGACTCCGCAGCTATCGCACGTCACACTCACCATCGAACGCTCGCGGCCACCACCGCCGCCGTTTCCGTCACGCGCCGTCTTCCGCTTGTCGCGGCAGTTCTTGCAGCGCTTCGGCTCGTTCGTGAAGCCACGCTCTGAGTAAAAGGCCTGCTCGTTCTTGCTGAACACGAATTCCTGTCCGCAATCGGCGCAGTTGAGAGACTTGTCGTTGAATGTATCCATGAACCTTGATCTCCTAAGTTGTTCCTTTGTTCGTACGATGAAGAATGTGATGCCGCAGCTCAGAGTGTGTGCGGGGTGCCGCGACCTCGCCCCCGCTTTGGTGCTTCACAAGCGAAATCGGATAGGTCGACCAGCCTCCCTTCGGTAACGAACACAGCACGCCCCCTGAACGCTCTATCGCAGTTCCTGGAAGGTGTTGTTTTTCGCTGGGTTCGTTGGGCCGCGTTTTAGCATAGATGTCCAGCCCAGGCAACGAATTACGCCTTGCTCAAAATAAGTTCGTCAACCTATTGACCATCGATCATGGAACATCGGATTCGCATCGGACCGGCCGGCTGGAGCTACAAGGATTGGGAAGGAACCGTCTATCCGCCACACGGTTCGAAGTTCGATCACCTCGCCTACCTGGCGTCGTTCTTCGACACGATCGAGATCAATTCACCCTTCTATCGCATCCCGCCGCCGACGCACGCGAAGTCGTGGGTGCGCCGCGTGACGGACAATCCCGATTTCAAATTCACCACGAAAGTGTTCCGCGGATTTACGCACGAGGATGCGGAGATCGCGTCTGCCGACGTGAAAGCGTTCCGCAACTACCTCGACCCTCTAGCCGACGCCAACCGCCTCGGCGCGGTGCTGTTGCAGTATCCGTGGAGCTTCAAAAACAGCGAGGAATCGCGCGACAGACTGGCGAGGCTCTTCAACGCATTCGAGGACTATCCATTGGCGCTCGAAGTCCGGCACTCGACGTTTCAGAACGAGGAGTTCTTCTCCTTTTTGAACGCGCACGACGTCGCGTGGGTAAACGTCGATCAACCGCTCTTCCACGATTCCGTCAAACCATCCGATGCCATGACCGGTCCGCTCGCCTACGCGCGGCTGCACGGCCGCAATTACGAGAAGTGGTTCGCGCACGGCGAGACATGGGAGCGCTACAACTATCTGTACTCGAAAGAAGAGCTCGCGCCGTGGGTCGACCGGATCCAGACGATGGCCACGGCAAAAGAGACCTACGTCGTCACCAACAATCACTTCCGCGGCCAGGCGATCGTGAACGCCGTGGAGTTGGAAGAGTCGCTGGGGATGGAGGCAAAGATGCCGCCGCAGTTGAAGGAGACCTATCCGGATCGGGCGTGATCCTTGGCCTCGGGTTATCCTTGCGCAGGACAGATTGCGATGACGACTCATCCCGAATCCTCTGACACGTCAGATCGAGACGACGACACGTACGACGCCTCCCATCCGCCGATCTGGCAAGAGGTGGTCGACCTCGGCGCAAGTTTGCCGCCTGAAGTATGGGATCGGTTTCCAAGCGATCTCGCCTCTAATCTCGATCATTACCTCTACGGCAAGGACGAATGACGAGCGTCTTCGCGGACGCTGGATACTGGATTGCTCTTCTCAATCCGACGGATGCCCTGCACGAGAGAGCCGTGCAAGTTTCCTCAACCCTCGGGCACACTCGAATCCTCACCAGCGAATTCGTTCTGACTGAGGTTCTCAACGCATGCGCCAGGAAAGGCGATTTGTCGCGCATGACGGCATGTGTACTCATCGACAAGATCCGATCGACCCGAACAGCGAAATCGTTCCGATGACGAGCAGTGCTTTCTGGCAGGCACTCGAACGTTACCGAAGGCGCGCTGACAAGACGTGGGGCCTGACGGACTGCGCTTCGTTGCTGATCATGGAAGAAAAGGGCATCACGGATGCGCTCAGCGCAGATCGCGACTTTCAACAGGCGGGATTCAAAGCACTATTACTTGACGCTCACTACCGCGCCACGTAGGTCGCCGACGGCAGCAACGCGCGCGACAAGTTCACATGTCCCGCCAGCGTTTCGGCCGGCTCGT